>Ga0214919_10000423_pt1 | contig 72157 bp, 63 predicted proteins | sample LL1503_MetaG_FD_177994 | JGI IMG/M metagenome (GOLD analysis project Ga0214919, IMG submission 177994) | Freshwater microbial communities from Lake Lanier, Atlanta, Georgia, United States - LL-1503 | ecosystem: Environmental > Aquatic > Freshwater > Lake | place: USA: Georgia | collected... | reverse complement strand
GTGATATAATTTGTGCGTTTATAATATCAGAAAATGCTCTTTCCTTAAATCTAGTTATTCCCCTTATCATAAAAGTCAATCAAAAAGTCTTAAAGTGTACTAATAAATAAAAGATTACAAAAAAAACTTGCATTTATATAATATGATTATACACTTAAACAGTTGCTATATATTAAAAAATATGTCAGAAGTTAAAAATTTTAATGCAGAAATATCAAAAGTTCTTGATATAATGATAAACTCACTTTATACAAATAAAGATGTTTTTTTGCGTGAACTTATTTCAAATGCGTCAGACGCATGTGAAAAGTTACGTTATAGTTCTATTTCCGATCAATCTTTACTTGAAAATGATATAGAATTAAAAATTATAATTGAAATTGATAGAGAAAACAAAATGCTTATAGTTAAAGACAATGGAATTGGTATGAATAAAGAGGAATTAATTGAAAATTTAGGAACGATTGCAAAATCTGGCACCGAGGATTTTATAAAACATTTATCTAATTCAAAATTAAATGATAAAACGCAAGATATGATAGGGCAATTTGGAGTTGGATTTTATTCATCTTTTATGGTCGCAGACAAAGTATCTGTAAAATCGAAAAAAGCAGGTTCAAATGAAGCCTTTTCTTGGGTATCAGATGGAAAAAATAGCTACGAAATATCTGAATTAACTGAAGATTTTACTCGTGGAACTGAAATTTCATTACACTTAAAAGAAGAATTTAAGGATGATTACTTAGATAAATTTAAAATTAAAAACATTATTGAAAGTTACTCAAATCATATCTCAACTCCAATTTTATTAAAACATGAAGATAAATTAGATGAGTTGAAAATTAACAAAAAAGCGGCACTTTGGTCCATTCCTAAAAAAGAAATTACAGAAAATGAATATGAGGAATTTTTTAAATCAATTTCCCATATACCTGGAAAACCTTGGGCAATAATTCATAATCAAATTGAAGGAAATGTAAATTATACAAATTTATTATTTATACCATCTTCAAAGCCATTTGATTTATTCCATCCAGACAGACAAACTCGTGTAAAGTTGTATGTAAAAAAGATATTCATTACTGAGCAAAATGCATCTTTAATTCCAAAATATTTAAGATTTCTATACGGGGTTATAGATTCTCCAGATTTACCATTAAATATCAATAGGGAAACCTTGCAAGATAATATTATGATTGGAAAAATCAGAGATTTAATTGTAAAAAAAGTTTTACTTGAATTGAAGAATAAACAAGAAAAAGATTTTGAATCTTATGCTGAATTTTGGGGGAATTTTGGTCAAGTTTTAAAAGAAGGACTTTGTGAACCAACAAGTGACAGAGATTCTTTACTTGATTTGATTTTATTTAAAACAACTAAATCACATGGAAAATATATTTCTATGAAAACCTATGTCGATAGAATTAAAGATAATAAATATGATATTTATTACTATATTTCAGAAACCGATGATGCAGATTCCAATCCGCAAATTGAGGGTTTTCTAAAAAAAGATATAGAAGTTATATTACTTGAAGATCATGTAGATAATTTTTGGACAACTGTTATACATGATTACAAGGGAAAAAATATTAAATCAATAAATAGAGCTGATATTGATTTATCTGAAGATAGTAAAAAAACTGATGAAGAAAAACAGAAAAACGAAAATGAAAATATTGAAATAATAAATCTTTTTGAGAAATCTTTGATTGGTGTTGTCAAAAATGTTGTTATATCAAAAAAATTAACTGATAGTTCAGCATGTCTTTCTATTCCCGAAGGATCAATGGATATAAAAATGGAAAAATTCTTAATTGCACAAGGGCAAATTAAATCTTCAAGCTTAAAAACTCTTGAAATTAACCCTGAAAATAATCTTGTGAAAAAAACCTTTCTTGCACTTAAAAACAAAGAGGAAAATGGTGCAGATATGGCACTTACAATTTTTGAAATTGCCTGCCTAGCACAAGATGAAGTTCTGCAACACCCAAATAAATTTGCAAAAAGATTGTTTAAGTTACTTGGGGATGGATGTTAATTTAATTAATATATTAATGAATGATATATCCAATTAAATATGTGGAATATTTATAATCCGAAACTTATCTGAGGGAAAATTGTTACTAAGGCTATCACTTATGACTATTCCATCTATTACAGATTCCTCAATATTGTAAATTGCGTTTTTAGAAAATATTCCATGAGTTGCATAAGCTTGGATTTTTTTTGCACCATTATTTTTCACCAAATTTGCAGCCTCAACTATAGTTACTCCGCTGTCTATCATATCATCCAGTATTATACAATTTTGCCCATCAACAGAACCTATAAGCCCCATATTCAAGCCATTTTCTGTGCGAATTTTATTAATTATGGCAATATTAAATTTATAATTTATTGTATAATTTTTAAATCTTGCAGCAGACCCAGCATCTGGAAAAACAATTGTAGCATCAGATTCGTTTATATTATTTTTAATATCTTGTAAAAACAGTGGAATCATACTTAAATGCTGAATTTTATTTGTAAAAAAACCTTCAATTTGACTTGCATGAAGATCGTAGGTTATTATATTATTAACACCAGAGTAATTTATTAAATCTACCAATAACTTAGACCCAAAAGACATCTTGGTGTCGTAAGTTTTATCTTGCCTTGTATATGGTAAAAATGGTGAAAAAAGAGTTATTGATTTTTTTATATTATTTCTTTTTAAAGCATCACACACGATTAGTAATTTCATTATATCATCATTGAATTTTCCAGAAGTAAAAGTTTGGAATATGGTAATTTCTTGTTCTGGAATATTTTCTTTTAGATTGAATTCAATTTCGCCACATGCAAAAGTTTTTATATCATATTCAAGTTTGGAATAATTTTTTAAAACTTGCCCATTATAATTAAGATTTATATATTTTTTTGTATCACCAAATTGTAATCTTTGAACATGCCTTCCACCCTCAAACTCTTCATTGATAAAGGTATTTATATACAAAATTGCATCTTCAAGTTCGGTAAAATTTTGCCCTAAACATAAAACATTTGCGTTATTGTGTTTTCTTGCCATTATAACTTGCTCTTTATTTTGACATAAAAGTGCACGAATTTTTTGAAATCTATTTGCAATCATAGACATTCCAACGCCGCTTGAGCATATTAAAATTCCAAAAATATTACATTTTTGTGATTGATTTTCAGGTAAATTTTTTTCAAATTCATTAAGCATTATAGTTGCAAAATCATTATAATTACAAGAATTTGATGAATATGTACCAAAATCTTTAAAATCTATCATATTTGATAAATAATTTAAGATTTTAGTTTTTAACTCAAACCCAGCATGGTCTGATGCAATATAAATTTTTATTTTTTCAGCCATGACATTAATATTTAATTTACGAAGTTTTGTGTAGTAAAATTTACTTTGCAAGAAAAAACTTGACTTTATAAAAATCATATTAGTGTATTGATACATAAGTATAAAATTTATGCAATATATATATCGTAAAATAAGTAAAATGACAGAAAAAGAAGTAAAATTTTTTTTTAAATCATTTTTAACTAAAGGTGAAATTGATGATATTGATGATAGATTAAAAATTACACAAATGTTAATAGATGAAATTGGACAACGTAAAATTGCACAAAAACTTGGAGTTAGCATTTCAAGCGTAACTCGTGGTTCCAGAATGCTTAAAAATAAATCTAACAAAGAATTTTGCACACATTTATTATCCAAAAACAATAAATTACATGACTTAAACTATACAAAACCATTTGCAATAATTTCTAAAAGTTGCAATAAAAATTTACAATATTTAAGTGGAGATGTAATTGAATTAAAAAATATATCTGAAATATTTTCCCTTCATAAAAAAACATTAAATATAGTACCATTTTGCCAAATAAAAGAAAGGGGATTTAAAGCTCATGGAGAGGAAAAAATAATTTCCCTTAAAGTTGACATTGAAACAGATATATCTAAAATAGACTTTTTAAAATCTATTGAAGAATGTGCGGTAAGTATAGATAAAAATAAACTAGAGTATGGAATAACTGATGAAAATTTTAAAAAAATAGTACAAAATATCATAGATGAGGAAATTTTTAATGGAGAGGGATCAAACTTTGTAATTTCACGTAAAATAACAGGTAAAATTGATAATTTTTCTATAAAATCCGCTTTATCAATATTTAAAAATCTCATAAATATAGAATACGGCTATTATTGGGCGTATATCGTATACACAGGAAAGCAATTTTTCATAGGTGCAACACCGGAAATGCATTTAAATATAGATGATGAAAATATCAGAATGAACCCAATAAGTGGAACTTTTAGAAAAACTGAAAATTTTGAAAATGATAAGTTAAATTTTACAAACTTTCTAAATAATAAAAAAGAAATAAATGAATTACTTATGGTTGTAGATGAGGAATTGAAAATGATGGCTCAAATGTGCCCCAATGGTGGAAGCGTTATAGGCCCACTATTAAAAGAAATGTCTAAAGTTATTCATACAGAGTATATTTTAAGTGGAAAAAGCAACCTAAATCCGGAAAAAATAATCATAGAATCTATGCATGCTGCAACTTTAATAGGTGGTCCACTTGAAAATGCATGTAGAATTATTAAAAAATACGAACAAACGTCACGAAGATACTATTGTGGAATGATGCTACTTATTGATAATGAAAAATATGGAAAATTAACCATAGATGGTCCAACAGTAATAAGAACTGCGGAAATTGATTGGAATGGAAACTTTGAAATTCAATCTGGTACAACTATAACTAAAGATTCAAATCCAGAAAGTGAACTTTTGGAAATTAAGGCTAAAGCAGAGAGTATTTTAAATGCTTTTATTTGTAAAATAGATGATAATTTGAAAAAACATAAAATTATTCCATATTTGCAAAATAATTTTGCTATTTTAGAAAATTTAAATGCAAGAAATAATTGCATGTCTTCATTTTGGTCTTTTTGCGTAAATAATTCTCAAGTACAAAAATTTTCAAAGAAAATTACAGTTGGAATTTTAGATAATGAAGATTCCTTCGTACAAATGATAAGCCATATGCTGGTTTATATGAATTGTGATGTAAAAATTTACTCATATAAAAATAATTTTATAATGAAAGATATTTTAGAAAATGATTTAATTATTTTGGGTCCAGGCCCTGGAAATCCCAAAGATGACTTAAATACAAAAATAGCATTAAATAATAAATTATATAAGCAACTTTGTAGCATGAGTAAGCCTTTTTTAGGTATATGTTTGGGGCATCAAATAATTTCAAAAAATCTTGGATTTAATATAGAAAAAGCAAAAAATATAATGCAAGGTTCAGCTTATGAAATTGAATTATTTGATGGAAAGTTATATAAAGTTGGTTTTTATAATACATTTATTGCAAAATATAATGAGATTATAGAATTAAAAATGGATTTAAGTATTATAAAAAATACAGAAAATGAAATTTTAGCAATTCGTGGACAAAATTTTGCATCTATGCAATTTCACCCTGAATCCATTTTTACAATAAATGGATATGAAATAATTTTTAATGAAATAAAGCATCTTTTGGTTAAAAAAATATGAAAGAAGTGGATTTTATTTTTAATATAGATAACATTAAAAATGCAGAACATGAAGTAATAAAAATTTTAACTCATCAACATAAAATAGGATATGATGTTGATTTTTTATTATCTTGTATTGATAAAATTTATAGCTATTCAAATAAATTTCAAATTGATTTTAATGTATTTGATTTATGTGGAACTGGCGGAAGCGGAAAAAATAGAATCAATTTATCAACTGCATTATCATTTTTAATGAAAGATGAATTTGCAATTGCAAAACATGGAAATCGTTCATCAAGTGGAAAAATTGGCTCTTTTGATATAATTGAAAAAATTGGATACAAAATATCCGAAAACGAAATTGATACAATTAAATTTTTAAAAAAAGATAATATAGCCTTCCTTTTGGCTCCAAATTTTAATATATTTTTAGGAAATTTTAAACAAATTAGAGCTAAAATTCAACACCCTACCCTTTTTAATTACTTGATGCCACTTTTACATCCAATTTCAAATTTAACGGCACAAATTATCGGGGTTAGTGATATAAAAATCATCCCAAAACTAGCAGAAATTGCAAGAATTTTGAAAAAAAATTGCCTCTTTGTTCATGATTTAAAAAATGGACTTGATGATTGTTCAATTTGCGGAAAAACCAAAGCTACAAGCGTTATTTTTGGAAATATCAGAGAATATGAATTTTACCCTGAAGATTATAATATAAAAACAGTTTTAGATGAAAAATCAATAATGACAAATGGAAGAATTGATGAAAATATCAAAATATTTAATCAAATTATAACAAATTCTGCAAGAGTTGAAGTTGAGAGATTTGTAAAATTAAATTATCTCGTGGCAAAAGAATTTTTTAATAAATTTATATGAATGTGTTTCAAAAAATCTTACAAAATAAGGAAAGTATTATACAGGAAACTTTATTTAACCTTAAAAACCCATATATTTGGGATAAAAATATAGTAAAATTCTCACATTCAATATTAAAAAATGAAATAAATATCATAGCTGAAATTAAAAAATCATCACCATCTTGTGGTAAAATTATAAATGCAAATGTTGAGGATTTAGTTAATATTTATGAAAAAAATAAAGCTATTGGTATTTCAATGTTAACTGAAAAATCAATGTTTTCAGGTAGTATATATGATTTAAAAACCGCACGACATTTAACAAATATACCAATATTAAGAAAGGATTTTATATTTTGTAAAGAGCAAATTTTAGAAAGTAAAAAATTCGGTGCAAGTGCTGTACTTATAATCATCAAGATGTTTAAATATTTAGATTATACTTTGTTAAAAGAACTTTTTGAATACTCCAAAGAACTTGAAATTGAAGTTTTTATTGAAATATTTGATGAATATGATTTAGAAATTGCAATAAAATTAAACCCTAGAATTATTATGGTAAATTCCAGAAATTTAGAAAACTTAACAATAAATCTTAATAATTTTAATAAATTATTACCACAAATACCAGATAATATAATAAAAATTTGCGCATCTGGAATAAAAAATTCCAAAGATATTTTAAAATATAAAAACAACTGCAACATGTTTTTAGTTGGAACGAATTTACTAAAAAATGGAATTGAAAAAATTGGTGAAAATTTATCTAATTTAATATATGCAAAAGCTTAAGATTTGTGGAATTAGAACAGAAGAAAGCTATAAAATATGCGTAGATTCTGGCATAGATTATATTGGACTAAATTTTTGCAATAAATCTCATAGAAAAATTAAAAAAAATGGATTTTTATCAAATTTAGATAGAAAAAATACAAAATTAGTAGGTGTTTTTATGCAAAATTCAATAAATGAAATATTAGAAATTACAAATATCTATAAACTTGATATCATTCAAGTATACGATACAAATCTAATATCAAATCTTAAAAAAAAGCTTCAAGGTGATAATGATATATGGTTATCAATGCATTGTTTTGATAAATTAATTGATAATGTAAATTTAATTTTATTTGACAATAAAAATCCTGGAACTGGTTTAAAATTAGATATAAATAAAACGAAAACGATATGCGATAAAATCAACACGCCATTTGGAATAGCAGGTGGAATAAATGCACACAATATCTTAGAATTTAAAACAAATTTCCCCAATGCAACAGTACTTGACCTTGCATCTGGAGTAGAAAAAAATAAAGAATTTTTCAAAACAAAATTCAACAAGATTATTAAATTATTTTATGGCAAATAGAGATTTTATTTTAAATTTTAAAGGAAAATTTGGTCAATTTGGCGGATGCTTTGCACCTGAATTATTATATCCAGTAATATCAAAAATTGAAAACTTTTTTTATAACACCTTTATCAAATCAAAGGATTTAAATAATGAATTTGAAGATATTTTAAAAAATTACTGTGGAAGAGAAACTCCACTTTATTTCGCAGAAAACCTAACACAATACTGCGGTGGTGGAAAAATTTATCTAAAAAGAGAGGATTTATCTTTTACAGGGTCTCACAAAATAAATAACGTTGCGGGACAAATTTTAATCGCAAAAGCTATGGGTTTTTGTGAAATTATTTGTGAAACTGGAGCTGGGCAACATGGTGTAGCAACTGCAACTATGGGTGCAAAATTTAATATCAAAGTTAAGGTTTTTATGGGGGAAAAAGATATAAAAAGACAAATTGAAAATGTAACCAAAATGAAGTTACTAAATGCAGAGATTGTTTCAGTTAATGATGGAAATGGAACCCTTAAAGATGCGGTAAATAAAGCGATGCAATACTGGATTGCAAATCAAGAAAAATCTTATTATCTACTTGGATCTGCAGTTGGACCTCACCCTTTTCCAAGTATGGTGGCATATTTTCAGTATATAGTAGGAAATGAAGCAAGGCAGCAAATACTAAAAGCGGAGAATTGTTTGCCTAATTTTGTGATTGCATGCGTTGGTGGCGGATCTAACGCTATTGGTATTTTTCAAAGCTTTATTGATGAAAATGTGAAATTAATTGCAGTGGAACCTGGTGGAGATGGTAAAAATCTTCATGGAATGACTTTAAAACATGGTAAAATTGGCTGTTTTCACGGTATGATGACAAAAATTTTAACAGATGAAAATGGAAATATAAACCCCTCTCATTCAATTTCAGCGGGACTTGACTATCCATCCATTTCCCCAATTCACGCGTATTTATTGAATCAAAATTTAATAAATGCAACTTCCTCAACCGATAAAAAGGCAATTGATGCATTTAAAATATTGACAAAATTAGAAGGAATAATTCCAGCACTTGAAAGTGCTCATGCAATTGCTGAAACTATTGAAATAGCACAAAAAAGCGATAAAAAAGAAATTATCATTACAAATCTTTCAGGCGGTGGATACAAAGATATAAATTCTGTTATAAAGTATGAATAAATTTAAAGAACAAGTATTAAAAAATAAACAAAAAAAATCTTTATTTATAGCATATTGGATGGCTGGATTTCCTGATTACGAAGAATCAATTAAAAAAGTAAAGTTAATTACAGAATATTGTGATATTTTGGAAATTGGATTTCCATGTTCAGACCCAATTGCAGACGGTTCAATTTTAACAAATGCAGCAAGAGTTGCAATACAAAATGGTATTACAACAAATAAATGTTTTGAAGTATGTAGTAAAGTTAGACAAAATAAACCAAATTTACCAATTGTGGCAATAGTATATCTTAATTCTATTTTACAATACGAAGTTGAAAATTTTTTTGAAAAAGCAAGTAAAAGCGGTATCAATGCAATTATAATTCCAGAAATATCCATTGATAATATTGAAATTTTAAAAAATAACCATAAAAAATTTAACATTGACATCATTTTAATGGCCTCTAGTAACACAAGTAAAGAAAGATTTTTACAGATTTGTAAACAATCAACGGGATTTATCTATGCAGCATCTAGCCCATCAATTACGGGAGTAAAATATGAAATATCAAGCGATACAATCAATATGATTAACAATTTTAAATCATACACAGATATACCAGTATTTGTTGGCTTTGGAATTTCCTCAAAATCACAAATAAAGGAATTGGAGGAAAAAACTACCGTAGATGGAATTATAATAGCATCTAAATTGTTTGAATTTCAAAATAATGATGATTTAAAACAGTTTTTAGATTATATTAATAATTAAAAACTTATTATATGTATATTTTTTGTTATCAACTTCATACTCAAAATCAAAAAGCATATCAAAACTTTCAAATGAATTACAATATCACCAACCAAGTAAAATATCAACCTCTAAAGCAATTACTGTCATCATCTTTCCCTGTCCTTCATAGTTATGATTTATATAATTTTTATTGGCTTTATTGACAATTGAGTAGCGAAGTTTTCCCTGCATAACAACTGAATCTGTTAAATCATACGTTGCACCAACAAAAATTGAATACATTGAAGAAACTCCATTTTTAAATGATCCAACGCTTTGGTCAGTTGTAACACTTGGAATGCCGACATCAACAGTTGTAGTGGCACCCGTTGATGAAGTATTTGTATATTGAACTGAGCCATCACTATTTGTTATTGGCGTACTATTGCTCCAAGTTTTATAATCTGCTGATGCTGGCAGTGAATCTGTTGCAGAATATGTATTTGTTGTTGTTGAACTAGGTATTGTATATGATGTAGAGCCATTTTGTGTTACTATCTCTGGAGTTTGAACCGTAACGGTTGTTGTACTTGAAAATAAATTTCCCGTCAATGCAGCTGAAGTGTATACTATGCCAATCCCACCACCTATAAACCAATTAAGATTTTGCTTCATATTTGGCTGTATGTATAAATTATACATAATACTTTTTTGACTGATGGTGTATTGCAAAGATGTATAACCAGATGTACTTGAGCAATTTGTTAAATCTCCACAAAACATATTTGTATCACTTATATGCTTTAAGCTTGCTGAATGTGAGCTTTTTGAAAACTCTAATTCATGTCTTGTTGCTGAAAACAAACCTGATTTTGGCGCATAACCAATTACCATTGAACCCATTGAGTAAGATCCAAATTTATTACTAAAACTATTAGCCGAAAGTGTACCAAGAGTACTTCCATCAGTTACTTGGCTTTGTTCGTAGTTATATTCAGAATTATATAAAGATTTATTTAAAGATTCCGAAAATCCAACTGAACGCATATCATTTATTTTTGCCTTACCCCAACCAAAGCCACCACCTATATAAAACATTCCGTTTGATGCGTATTGATCATAAAATGGAGGCCTGTTATCATCTTGTTGTCTATATTGATATCTTTTTTCAAAAAAAGCCTTAGCTTGATTAACATTCGTTATTAAATATAATACTATTAAAATTAATTTTATCATATTTACCAATTCACATTAACTTCATTTTCAACTAACTCTTGCCAAGTTCTTTCTTTTCGTATTTTATTGATTTTTTCATTTTCAATTAAATATTCTGCAATCAAAGGGCGTGAATTATACTCACTAGACATTGAGGAGCCGTATGCCCCAGAAGACATTATTGCCACAAAATCTCCATTTTTAACCATAGGAATACTTCTATTTTTTGCAAAAAAATCTGAGCTTTCACAGATTGTTCCACAAATATTATATTCTAAAATATTATCATTTTTAACAATTGGCAGTATATCATGATACGCTTGGTACATTGAAACTCTTATTAAATCATTCATTCCGGCATTAAGAATGATAAATTTTTGATTTTCCGATTCTTTTATGCTTAAAATTTGAGCAATTAAAATTCCTGAATTTGCCACTAAAAATCTTCCAGGTTCAAATATTATTTTTATATTTTGTTCAATAAATTCACTAAATTCCTCTGCAATAAAAGATGAATACTGTTGAAAATTGAAGGTTTCATCATCATTTTTATATTTTACACCAAATCCACCACCAAAATCTATAGTTTTTATGTTTATTCCATTTTTTTGTGCAAGTTTAAGTATATTTTTCATGACATAATATGCATTTTTATATTCATTTATTTTAAAAATTTGAGAACCTATATGCATACTAAATCCAATAAGATTTATGTTTTTAAATTTCAAAATGTGTTTTAAAAAATCTTCATTTATATCATTTGAATTTATTCCAAACTTACTATCCTTATCCCCAGTTGATATATATTTATGCGTTGTAGTGCTTGTATTTGGGCGAATTCTGATGGAAATATTTTGACATTTTCCAAGTGATTTTGCAATATTATTTATCGACTCTAGCTCAAATGAAGATTCCACATTTATTTGCAAAATATCATTTTCTATGGCATATTTTATATCATATTCCATTTTTCCACAACCTGAAAAAATAATTTTATCTGAAGAAATTCCAGCTTTAATGCTACGAAAAATTTCCCCACCTGAAACACAATCTGCCCCACACCCAAGGCTTGAAAGTTTTTGAATTATATTTATATTTGAACATGCTTTAATTGCATAGCAAATAAGTTTATTATTAATTTTAATTTCATTATTTATTATATTAAAATAATGTTTAATCGCATCATGATTGTATAAATAACAAGGCGATTTATGATGTTGTGTAAAATTAAGTAAATTAATACTCCCACAGTACATATTATTTTGTTTATAAAAAAAGCTGTAATCATGAAAATTTTCCATATTATTTAAAATATTCGATTAAAATGTTGTAATAAATATTTTCAAGTATTTTAAGATCTTCAATTTTTACAAACTCATCAATTTTATGAGCCATATATTCATTAAGACCTATTTCAACTGTATTTTTACAATACTTTATCATATGCCTTCCATCTGTGGTGCCACCTTTACAGTCGATAGATATAGATTTTATTGGTAAATTTTGATTCATGATAACATTTTTTGCGATATCTGAAATTTCAGTATTTCCATATAAAAAACTATCATTAGAAATTTTACTATGCATAATATAACTAGAATCACCGTAAACTGAATTAAGTGTATTTTTTATAAAATCTACCAATTTTTCCCCAGTTTGTATATTATTATATCTTATATTGAACATACATTTAGCCACAGATGGAACAACATTTGTTGCTTTTGATGTATTATCAGTTGAAACATCCACAAACTCTAAATTGGTTGCCTCAAAAAATTCATTTCCATCATCAAATTTATGATTTTTAAATAATACAATAGCATTCCCAAGCATTGTTATTGGATTTTTTATTAAATCTTGATATGCAACATGCCCTTGAGTTCCGCAAAATTCAATTTCAAAATTCAAACTTCCACGTCTTCCAATTTTTATAGAATCTCCTATACACTTACTGCAAGTTGGCTCCCCTATTATACATGCATGAAAAATTTCTTTTTTTTGATTACAAATATAGTTTATCATCTCCATTAAACCATTTTCACCAGTTCCCTCTTCATCTGCGGTTAGTAATATAGATATACTCTCAGAAAAATGAGGATTATTGAGTAAAAATCTTTCAACTGCAACAATAAATGCGGCTATTGCACCTTTCATATCCACCGCCCCTCTTCCATATAATTTTTCATCACTTATCACGCCTCCAAATGGATGAAATTTCCACTTTACAGCATCCCCAATTGGAACGACATCCACATGTCCAGCAAAACATAGATTTCTACCAGAGTTTCCAATTTTCGCGTACAAATTACCAGTTTTTTTAACACTTTCACCAAAATATTTAATATCACATGTTCCTTTAAAGTTAGATAAAATAGTATAAAGATAATCAAATATTCCGTCATCCTTGGGAGTTATTGTGTGAAATTGTATTAATTTCTGAGTAAGTAAAACCGTATCTAACATTAAAATTATATTTATTTGATTTTTAATTGCATTATTAAATAATTAAAGTCAATAAATACAAAATTTTTATGTTAGATTGGATCTTAGATAAAGAGTTTAACTTTGCAAGTAAAAATATTGAAGATTTTTCTTTAGAAAATATCAAAAAAGCTTTATCTGTAATTAACAATCCGCATTTAAAATTAAAAAATATTATACACATAGCTGGAACGAACGGCAAAGGTTCAACTGCAACCTTTATTCACAGTATTTTACGAAAATCTGGATATAAAGCATGTCTATACACCTCTCCACATATACAAAAATTTAGTGAAAGGATTAAAATTAATGATAATTGTATAACAGATGAGGAACTTGATAAAATTTCACAATATTGCAAGGAAAGAATTTCATATTTAAACTTAACTTTTTTTGAAATTACTACAATTATAGCATTAATTGCATTTGAAAAATCTAATTCTGATTTTGTAATTTTAGAAACTGGACTTGGCGGAAGATTGGATGCAACAAATATTTTTGATAATAAACTTTGCTCTATTTTGACATCAATCTCTTTAGATCATCAAGCAATTTTAGGTCAAACTTTAGCCGAAATAACTAAAGAAAAATCTGGTATAATTAATGGAAGTAAATATGTTTTTACATCCTCACAAGGGAAAAATTTAGAAATTTTAGAAATTATTAAAGAAAAATCCGCAAAATCTAAATCAAAATGTTTTATCAACGGAGAAATGTTTTTTGCAAATGGCAGAGATGAAAGTAAATTTTATTTTCGCTTTCCTGAATATAATTATGAAATTAGACAATTAGAATCTGGAATTTCAGGCTTTCATCAAATAGAAAATTCCTCTATTGCTATTGCCTGTTGTATAATTTTAAAAAATCATGAAAATGCTGCCAAAATTACAGATACATCAATTAAAATTGGTATAAAAAGTGCTTACATAGCTGGAAGAATAGAGAGGATAAATTCAAAAATTGTACAAAAAATATTACCAAATAATCATAAAAATATAATTTTATATATAGATGGGTCGCATAATCAAGATTCTATATCAAAATTAAGCGATTATATCACAAATTTATCACAAAATTCCACGAAAATTGGCATATTTTCTTGCCTTATGGACAAAAATAAAAAAGAAATATGCAATGAAATTTCAAAAATGAATCTAAATCATATATATATAACACAAATTTCGTCTTCACAAAGAGCAGAAAATGTAGAAAAAATATATCAAAATATGCAAAAATATACAAACATTCAAAGTATAAAAGTAAAACAAAATCTACAAGAAATTTTTCTAGATATAGACAAAAATAAAATTAATGGAAATATTTTTCTATTTGGATCTATGTTTTTCTTAAGTGATTTTTATAATTATATATCTTGATTTTAATAAAAACCATAAAACCCTATATAGGTATGATTAAAAAAATATGTTTGTTCAAACTGAAGCAACCCCAAATGAAAATGCATTAAAATTTATTCCTGGAAATATCCCAATATCAAAAGAAAAACCACATGATTTTCCAAATAAAGAATCTTCTATTGGAGTTTCAAATTTAGCAACCAAGTTATTTGAAATTGATGGCATTTCAAGAGTTTTTTATGGTTCAAATTTTATCACAATTACCAAAAAAGATGACGGTGAGTGGATGGTTTTAAAGCCACATATTTTTGCAACGATAGTCGAATATATGACTAATGGCTGGGCAATTTTTAACAATGAAGACAATATTTTAAAATCAAATAATGTACACGATAAGCCAAAATACATTAACTCAAAAATACAACAAATTTTAGAAAATAAACCAGACATGGAAAGTTCTGTAATTAAGGAAATTATAGCTTTAATCGACGAAAGAGTTCGCCCATCAGTTGCAATGGATGGTGGAGATATAAATTTTGTAAATTTCATCGACGGCATTGTTTATGTAGAAATGATTGGTGCCTGTTCTGGATGTTCGTCATCTGAAGCAACACTTAAAGGTGGAATTGAAAATATGTTAAAACACTATATACCGGAAGTTTTAAGCGTTGAGGCTATATAGGGGTAGTAATTAATATTCGTTCTAAACGCAACACCTAGTGGAAAATAGCAAGATATACAAAACTTCTAAGCAACCGTCACAAGGCAAGACTTATGATAAACTTGGTAAAAAAATATACGATAATTGTTATGATACATAAGAAGAGATAATTAAGCAATTGTTTAAATAAATAAAAATAAGTTATGTATATCATGAAGATGTTTATACTTTTATTTATATTTGTATATTATCTTTATTAACACTTTTATTGCGACTATTATTTAATTTTTGAACATGAGATTGATTTGGCACATTTACATTTATTACCCCATTATCTTCTTTTTTTATATTTTTGTTAACATCTGGTGCTTCTGAATCGCCATCTTGCTTTAAATTTAACATATTTTTATCTTGCTCAACAATTATTTCTTTTGTTTCATCTGCTTTTTTTTCAGTAGATATGGTATTTTGACTGATACTTTTCTTTTTTTTATCATCTTCTGCTTGCAATTTCTTTAACTCTTCTAATATCTTCTTTTGCAGTTCAATTTCATTTTTCAGTAAATCTGCAAAAATTAACGCTAAACCAAGTAATGGTGGAGATAAATTGCCAATTTCTTTAAATATTTTTTCACTTTTTTCAATAATAGGTTCGCCTTTAAGAAAATTCCATAAATTCTTTGGCACATTCATTACTCCATTCCATAATTTTTTTAACCTACTTTCATTTTTTATTTCAACATCCTCATCCCTTTCAAACTTATCGGTCAAATTATCTCCTTCATAATAAGATTCTTCTTTTTCATCAATTACCTTGGGTGCTTCATTGTCAACAACACTTTGCCTCTCCCCCTTGTGAATTGGTGGAATATTAACCGAAATTGAGTTATGTGGCTCTATGGTGTTTTGATTTCCATTATTCTTTGGTAAATTAGATGTATTTTTTGTATCATTAACTTTTTTTTGAATATTATTTTCATTATTTTCAATATCTTTGGGAATGCCAGATACAAAAACATTATAATCAATGACCTCACTTATTTTCCCTTGATTATTTTTTGTACTTTGCGGTACAACAATATCGCTGTAATCATCTTCATTTGTAAATTTATTCAATATACTTACCAAGTCATCTTCATTTACAGGCTCTTCTTTATTCATGGTTTAAGATGTAAATTATTTAATTAAACTTAATGGATCCGTATATTTCATTTCAAAACCATCAGCAATTGCCTTGAAGGTAATCTTTCCGGCCATGGTGTTAATTCCATGTAAAATACCAACATCATCTTTTGCGGCTTGATTAATGCCCTTTAGCGCTATGGTTTTAACATAAGGTAAAATTGCAGCTTCAAGAGCTCTTGATGAAGTTTGGGCAACGCCACCTGGTATATTTGAAACACAATAGTGAACGATTCCATCGACAATGTACGTAGGATCTGTGTGGAAAGTTGGTTTTGATGTCTCAAAACACCCACCTTGATCTATTGCAACATCAACTAAAACTGATCCTAGTTTCATTGTTTTTAACATTTTTCTATTTATCACCTTTGGAGCTTTATCACCAGGAATCAAAACAGCCCCAACCACTATATCCGCTGTTTTAATTTCCTCTTCAATTAAACTACTAGTTGAATATGCAACGGTCAATCTTCCTTGAAATACATCTTCTAAATATCTTAATCTTGGAAGCCAAGTATCAACTAAAGTTACATTTGCACCCATACCTATTGCAATTTTTGCGGCATTTGTTCCAACAATACCTCCGCCGATAATTAATACATTTCCTTTTGTAGTTCCAGGAACCCCACCAAGCAATACACCAGATCCACCCTGTGCCTTCGTTAAAAAATAGGCACCTTGTTGAATCGCCATTTTACCAGCAACTTCACTCATAGGAGTCAAAAGTGGCAAGGATCCATCCTTTGCAGTAACTGTTTCAAATGCAACGCCTGTTACTTTATTTTTCAATAATGCCTTTGTTTGCAGTAAATCAGGTGCCAAATGGAGATATGAAAATAAAATTTGTCCATCACCAAGCAAATCATATTCTTCCGTTTGTAACTCTTTCACTTTTACAACCATTTCAGCTGTATCAAATAATTTTTTTCTTGTAACTACTTTTGCACCAACTTTTTCATACTCTAAGTTTGATATACCAATTGATACACCTGCATCCTTTTCAACGATAACCACATTTCCAGCCTTTACAAGCTCACCAACTCCAATTTGAGACAAGGCAACCCTATATTCACTTTTTTTAATTTCCTTTGCTAAACCTATCAACATAACCTTGACTTTAATAATTTAAATAATACGATTAATTATATCGCCAATTTATTTTATTATGCAAGTTATTTTTTCTAAATTTTCAATTATCTTGTTAACAATGGCATTTTTTGTAAATTCATCTTATTTAGACTTTAATTGTAAAAGTGAAATTTGTAAAGCTGTATATACAGGTAATCATAAGAAGCTAAAAATTTTATTGAAAAAAAATAAAAAACTTGTAAACATAAAGGAAAAATACAATAATTCAATCTTACATGTGGCTGTTTTAAATCAAGATATAGATTCTGTTAATATATTAATTGAGAATAAAGTAAATATAAATGAGCAAGATGCTGGTGGCGCAACCCCACTTCATATTGCAGCAAGGGGGGGGCTTGTGAATATTATGGCATCTTTAATAGGAGCAAATGCAGATATAGACGCACAAGATAATGAAGGCTTCACGCCCATTATGAGGGCAACTTTACTTGGAAAATCAGATGCAGTTTCATTACTTTTATTAGCTGGCTCTAATTGTAAATTAAAAACACATTATGGACAAAATTTATCTAGCATTAATAGTGGCAAGCTTTCAAAAGCAGTGCAAATTCAATTTCAAAATTATATTCAACAATGTCAGGCAAATTAACCGGAAAATATATAACTGAATTCATTGAAAATCCAAATCCTGAAATAAATTCTATCCTTATATACGGGAATGATGAAGCTGTTATTTTACATCGTCAGGTTTCTTTGATGGATTTTTATAAAAAACAAAAATATCAAATTACAAATATAAATTCATCAGATTTTAAAAATTTAACAAATACAATAATTTATGAAATTGATGCAAAAGATTTTTTTTCATCAAGTAAAATTATATTTATACATGGCATAAAAGATAAGGATTTTTTAGAAATTTCAAAATATATCGAAGATTTATCCAGTGTAAAATTAATTTTTATAACATCAGAAATTGTAAAATCACCAAAATTGAGAGATTTTCATGAAAAATTTTCACAAAAAAGCGTTGCATTGCCATGTTATTCTCTTGAAAAACAAGATTGCATAAATTATATCGCAAATATTTTATCTAAAAACAAAGTAAAGCCCGAGGATGAATTAATTATATCAATTTTGGCAGATTTAATTGGAAATAATCCATTTGATATTCAAAATGAAATGGAAAAAATTGTTATAATATCAACAAAATCAAAAGAATTGCGATATGAAAATATAAAAAGTATTATAAATTCAGATGAAAACTGTTTATTTGAATTAATTGATGTATTCTTTGCAAAACAAATTACAAATATTGTAAAAAGTGTTAAAATTTGTCAGGAAAATAATATAAATACTGTATTATTAGTAAGGGTTTTTTATAAATATACTTGTAAATTACTAATAGCTATACAAAACATAAAATCTGGCTCAAGTCAGGCACAAGAAGCAAAAAATGCTGGAATTTTTTTCAAAAAAACCAATATTTTTTATAAACATATAGAATCTTGGTCTTTAACTGATCTTGAAAAACTTATTATAAAACTATTATATCTTGATAAAAATATGCGAATAGCAAATAATATAAATATAATGCCAAGTATTATGAATTTACTTAGGTAAAATTATAAATACTGTAAAAAAAGTATTGCATTTTAAAAAAAAGGATAACATAGGTTACAAATTTTTATATAGAAATGGTAAGTCCATTAGTTTTTACTTTGGTTGTAACACACATAACTATTGCCGCAGTTACTATGTTCTTACATAGATCTCAGGCTCATAAATCTGTTTCATTCCACCCAATAATTAATCATTTTTTTAGATTTTGGCTTTGGCTTACAACTGGAATGGTGACAAAAGAATGGGTAGCTATACACAGAAAGCATCATGCAAAATGCGAAACGAAGGAAGATCCACATTCACCTGTTTATTTAGGTGTATGGAATGTTATGTTTTTAGGAGTATTTTTTTATAAAAAAGAATCGAAGAATCAAGATACTTTAGAGCAATTTGGACAAGAAACTCCTGATGACTGGCTAGAGAGAAATGTATATGCAAAATATAGCGGCAAGGGAATTTTAATAATGCTTGCTATAGATTTATATCTTTTTGGTGCAACTGGAGGCTTGATATGGTTGGTTCAAATGGCATGGATTCCATTTTGGGCAGCTGGATTTATAAATGGAATAGGACACTGGTTTGGATACAGAACCTTTGCATCAAAAGATACATCAACCAATATCTCCCCTTTGATATTACCAATTGGAATAGTAATTGGTGGCGAAGAATTTCACAATAATCACCACGCATTTCCAAGATCTGCAAGACTTTCATATAAGCCATGGGAACTTGATATTGGTTGGGTTTATATTCAAGTTTTAGAAAAATTTAAACTCGCAAAAGTTCATGAGTTTGCACCATACCCTGAAAGAAAATTTAAGACCTTTAAATTCATTAATAATTTGTCTTTATTTGCAAATAAAATGAGAAGTATAAGAAAATATGAAAAAATAGTTCTTTCAAGAGCAATGAAAGATAAATTTTCAAAAATTCAAGATACAATTCAAATATCTTATGGAAAGTCCATGAGAATATTAAATACCCATAAAGGTGCAATGACTCAAGATGAAATCCACAAACTTGCTAAAATTATCAAATCTGACGAATTAATTTCAAAATTATATAAATTTAAAGAAGGCTTAGAAGATGTTTGGCATGGAGTTGGGTTGTCAATTAACGAAAGGGTTGAAAAAATTAAAATTTGGTGTCATGAAGTTGAGAAAACTGGACATGAAGACTTAATACAATTTTCAAAATACATAAAATCAAAAATGGGTATCACGAAAAATAAAGTTGCTTAGTTTATAAAATCCCCCAATTAATTGTACTTTAACTGGGGAGGGTTTAATTACAAAAATAAAAACAATAGTAAATATTTATTATATTTTTATTTATAAAAATTTCTTATTGATTTATTGTTTTAAAATAAATCACTTCAGGGGACCAATTAAATTTTATTAAGAGTTAATTATTTCCCATCCAATATTACCTATAAACCTTAGTTTTATTATTATTATTTACTATATTTTGGTATTTTAATTTTCCGTTAATATTGTTTTTTAATTTATTATAATTATTGCAATAATTAACATTATATTGTAATTTTTGTTTACTAATTTCGCTTAATGGATTTGCATTTTTTAAATTTAGTGAATATCTTTTCAACACCTCTACATGCCTTTTTGCATCTTTTTCTAACCTCTTTTCCAAAGAATCATTTTTGAAAAAATCTTTTTTATTTTCATTTTTTAATAATTTTTTATAAACTAAATCTATATCTTTTGTAATTCTTCTTAATATATTATTAAGTTCAATATTTTCAGAATACTCTTGAGCGATGCTAAGTAAAACCTGAGGAAGTCGAACAATAATTTCTTCATTAACTTGGTTTTTTGGGTAGATCTTCATAAGATTTTTCTTATTAAGATTATCAAAAGCTCGTAACTTTAGATCTAAAGATTTTGTCTGTTCTGCTGAAGTTAAAATTTTACGCAATGGGTCCTTTATAGTCTCAAAATATTTTATCACTAAATCCGATACTTTATTAATAAAACTTTCATGTTTTGTGATGTTGTTTTCATGTAATAAATGCAATGATAAATGTGTAAACTCATGCAACATTGTTCCGACTGTATTTGTATTTTTTTTATTTATAAGAGATAATTGCATCATTTTTTTTGATGGCTCATTTTCAATTTTACACTCATAATTTGCAAAAAAACCTAATGTCCCTGATTTCATTTCCAATGGACTTCGTAAAAATAAAAATACATCTTTTTTTGAAGATTTAAACGCTTTGATCATATTTGGAAAATATTTATTAATATACTTCATATCGTTATTCACTGTATTCGTAAATATTGTATTAAGTTTTGCTATATATTTTTTTATATCAGTTTTAGAATTAGGTGGAATTAATAAATCGTTGTCTAATTTATCATAAAAATTGGTAAAAATAATATGCCTTAAGTTCTCCATGGGTATATTTAATGCTACATCTATACATCTTTTTTGATCTATAAGTCTATGTCCACATGTATCATGAGATATTGATTTATATGCAGCTATTATTGCTTGTTGCTCATTTATAAAATCTTGACTTCTACCACCATCTTTTATTTTCATTCTATTCCAATAAAGTAATACAAAGAATGCCAATTCTTTACTAATAGAAGATTTTATACTTTTATTGCCACTTAATGAAACACATTGCTTAAATATATCATGAAAAACTTTGGCTTTTTTGTTATTTATTATTATTTCTTTGTTATAAAGCGAAGAGGTAAATTTTGGTAAAATTTTTCTTATTTTACTTTTTCGCATGTTTTTATTGATATAACAGCTAAATTATACAATATTTTTTCAATCTTGTCAAGCCTTTATTGAAACCGCATGAGATAAAACTTCAATACCAACTGGTGCTGCAGATATTGACCCCCAAATTCCACCTTCCACCACAACAGCTATTGCGTATTTTGGTTTATCATAAGGGGCGTAACCAAAGAATAAACCATTTGCTGCAAATTTATTACCCTTCATGGCATTTGCATCTATTCTCATAGAAACAATTTGTGCAGTACCAGTTTTTGCACATATTTGAGCATCTTTATATTTTGGATTTTGACAAAAACGAAATAAAGTACCGTAAGATTCATTCACGCAAGCATACATTCCATCTTGAGCCACCTTTAAAGAAGCTTCAGATATGGCTATATTATCTAACTTATTTTGCTGCAAATTATGGTTTAATGGGTTTATATTTACATTATTTATTTTATAAAACTCCTTCCAAATTGACGGTATTATTACTTTTCCAGAGGCAATTCTTGCAGCGTGTACTGCAAGCTGTAAAACGCTAACTTGATTATAACCCTGTCCCACTGCTGAATTTATTGTGTCACCTGGAAACCAAGATTCCTTAATTACTTCTTTTTTCCATTTTCTATTTGGAATGCAACCCTTGTACGCTTGTCCAATTCCAAGTTCATATTTTTGATCAAAACCAAATAAATATGCATCATTATATAAATTATCTATATCCATCTTGGAACCAATTGTGTAAAAATAAATATTACATGACTGAGCGATAGCTTTATTTAAATCACATTTTCCATGACCTTCCTTTTTCCAGCAATGATATTCCCTTTTACCAAAAATAGCTGAACCGCTACAATTTACTTGTTGATTTGGGTTCCATCCATGGCTTACCGCAGACATGGCAACACATGGCTTAAATAACGAACCAGGTGCGTAAAGCCCCATTAAACATCTATTAAAAAATGGTCTATTTTTATCTTTCATGATTTTATCTACCTCTTCAAAACTATTATTTAATAAATATATATTGGGATTAAAAGATGGAGCAGAATGTAGAGCTAAAATCTCACCTGTTTCAATATCAATTACAGTACCTCCACCTATTTTACCTTCTAGCTGCTCTGCCAATTTTAGTTGTAATCTTGAATCAACTGAGATTGATATATCATTTCCATCAACTGGATCTCTTATTTTTTCTGTTGACATTATTTTGCCAGTTCTGCTTACACTTACGCCATCTAAACCGTACTCCCCTGATAGCCATTTGTCTTCTGCTAACTCAACTCCAAAAGACCCTATAGCGTAGTTTATAGATCTATATAATTTTTTTAATATTTGACTTGTAGTTGAGTCTATCATATTTTTACTTGCAGATTTTACATACCCTATTAAATGTACAAAATTTTCTGAAAATGTATACACTCTTACATAAACATCTTGTATTTCAATATTATTGAAACTTGGCAAATAAAATGAAATTGCCGTAAATTCTTCTACATTAAGATTTTTATAAACCAAAATTTCCGAATATGGATTATTTTTTGCATAACGAATAACTTTTTTCATTGCTGAATTAATTTTATCTACATCTTTTTTATATATTATATTATAAACTTTATAAATATTCTTTTGTGCCTCTTGAGATTTTATATTTCCATTAAAAATAATTGCTTTAGATACCTTTACATCGGCTAGTATTACTTTATTTCTATCGTAGATTTTACCTCTTTTGGGTGAATTAAAAGTAATTTTAATTCCATTTAATTTTGCAATTGATTTATATTTTTTAGATGAAAATATTTGCAAAAACCCAAGCCTTAAAAAGACAATAAGTATTAAAATTGCCTTAAATACATAGATAATAAAAATTCTCCTATTAAAAACATTTCTTTTTGCAATATCAAAGCTCATCTTATTTTTATCTTGTTTTTAAAAACCAAAATATTATAAGGGATGTAAGTTTTTATTTTTCTAGTTTTTTTTATGAAAAAAATTCCAATTCACACAAAAGATGATTTTGAAGGTATGCGTATAGCTGGAGAAATGGCAGCTAAAACCCTTGATATGATAGGAAAATTCGTAAAACCCTATATAACAACAGATGAAATTAACACCATTTGTCATAATTTTATTATAGAAAATAATTTAATTCCTGCACCACTAGGCTACAGAGGATTTCCAAAATCTATTTGCACATCCGTTAATCAAATTGTGTGTCATGGCGTACCTAATGATTATAAATTAAAAGATGGTGATATTATTGGCATAGATGTCACGGTAATTACGCCAAATGGATGGCATGGTGATACTTGTAGAACATATTTTGTTGGCGACAGCTTTGAAAAGGATAACAAAACAATAAAAGCAAAAAGATTAACAAAAGTAACTTATAACTCAATGATGAAGGCAATTTCAATTGTAAAACCAGGTATTAAATTATCGGAAATTGGTAAAACAATTCAAAATTATGTGGCAAAATATAATTTCTCAGTTGTAAGGGATTTTTGTGGACATGGTGTTGGAAAAATATTTCATACAGATCCAATGATTCCACATTATTATGGAAAAGATGTTTCAGACTACACTGATTCAATTATTTTACAAGAGGGAATGTTTTTTACAATAGAGCCAATGATAAATGCTGGAAAATTTGATGTAATTGTTTCAAAAATTGATGGATGGACTGTGGCAACAAAAGATAAGAAACTTTCAGCACAGTTTGAACACACAATTGGAGTTACAAAAAACGGATGTGAAATTTTTACAAAATCTCCAACCAAAATGGACTATCCTAAAATATTAGATGAGCTTGAGTTATGAAAAAAATTATTTGCAGCACTTTATTTGATATTTTTTTTATATTTTGGACAATACTATGTGCAATTTTTGGATTTCCAATAGGTATGAGCAAAAAATATGCCATCTATCTAGGTAAATTTTGGGCAAATGGAGTTTTAATTGCATTAAATTTTTTTTGTAATATAAAATATGAGTGCAAAGATTTGGAAAAAATGCAAGGTTTATCTTTAATTTTATCAAAACATCAATCTGCATGGGAAACTATATTTTTTTTAGCAAAAATAAAAAATGTTACATTCGTAATTAAAGAAAACTTACTAAAAATTCCATTTTATGGATGGTATTTGCAGAATATGGGCATGATTCCTGTTGCACGAAAAATTTCAATAATGGAATTAAAAAATATGAATAAAAAAATTATACAATCAATCCAAAGTAAAAAAACTGTTATAATTTTCCCCCAAGGCACACGCACCAATGTTGTAAATAATAATATAGTTAAATATAAATTTGGATGTTTGGATATTTTTAACAATATTTCTGGAAAAATTGGTTTAGTTGCATTAAACTCAGGATTATTTTGGAAAAGTGGATTTACCATTAAAAATAATGGCACTATTTTAGTTAAACTTATTGACATTAAGAATAATAAATCTGAGGATTTCATAAATTTAAGCAAAGAAAGTTTAATTCAGATGAAAAAAGAAATACAAGAAAAAATTAATTCAGAGTCTGAAAAAATATATTTTAAAAAGTAATTTATTTATACATGAAGTATTATCAAAAACCATTTCATAAAATTAAAGAACAGGCAGATTTTGATACAAAAACCCCTCTTACATATTACAATATTGAAACCATGGATTTAATATTAAAACCCTTAGTGAAAACATTTCCAGATGTTGAAATTTGGGAATCAATAGAGGTTGAGTACGATGAAAAAACTAGTAAACTAATAAGGGAGATGGATTTTGACATTATAGCTAAAAAATGCAGAAAAAGATATAAATCCGAAGAAGAAAAACGAATTTTGAATATTGCATTTGAAGCGAAAAGAAAACTTATTTTAATTCCAGTTAATATATCAACTCAAATACTACCAAAACACTGGACTGCCATAATTTGCGATACTGAAAATAGAGTAAATTATACAATAAATACATATCCAGGTTATGGAAAAAGTATTAATTTAACAGCAACTTATATAGTTAATGAAATTGCAAATGGATACAAAATTACAGCTTTGAATCCTGTAAATGATTTATTTACAAAGCAATACATTCAATTAAAAAACGAATTAAATACAGATATAAACAAAGAAAACATGCAAATAAAGCATGAAATTATTCCACAACAAGTGGAAAATAATCAATGTGGGCCTTTGGTTGCTGCTTTTTTAACATCCATGGCATCAAATGGAATAGTGGACCAAAATTCAATTGGAAATGCAATTTCCGATGCACTTAACACACCAATCTCAAGCCTTCGTGAAGATCAAAATTCAATTGTAAAAAAATCTGTTCAAGTTTTAACTGATACTGCATCTATATCAAAATGTAGTTAATTTTAACAAAACTATCCAAAAACTTCAATTAACTTTGTCTTTATATTAGTTTTATTTTTTATATCTACCAAAATTTTCATCTTATTATTGGGAAGTAAAGTTATGTTTTTATTTGCAATAATTTTGTCAATATTTTCCAAAATAATACCATCAGATATAGATATATAAATTTCTTTATCATTACAATTCAGGGTTGATATTTTATATTGAATACATAAAAGTTTTATTTCTATAATCAATTTTAAATTCTCAACACTTTTTGGTAAAACTCCAAATCTATCTTGCATTTCTATAAATAATTTAGATATTTCATCTTCATTTTTAATACCACCAATTCTACGATAAAAATTTATTCTTGTTTTGATGTCAAGTATATAATCATCTGGAATTAAGGCAGAAATTGAAATATTTATAGCAGGAGATGTTTCAATTTTTTCATTTACTTTGCCAGATTTAATATTTTGTATTTCCTCATTTAACATATCTTGATACATTTCTATACCAACATCTTTTATTTTTCCACTTTGGGACGTTCCTAAAATATTTCCCCCACCGCGAATATCTAAATCAAAACTTGCAATTGTAAATCCAGCTCCTAAAGTATTTATATTTAAAAGTGCCGAAAGTCTATCATTTACACTTTGATTTTTCATGATTTGCATACTTTGTAACATAAAATAGCAGTGAGCTAATTTATCGCTTCGCCCCACCCTGCCACGCATTTGGTAGAGTTGGGAAATTCCAAAATGTTGCGGTTTGTGAATTATTATTGTGTTTACTTGTGGCATATCAATTCCAGATGCTATAATTGATGTTGAAATTAAAATATTGTACTCCTTGTCTGCGAATTTATTCATTAAACTATCTAATTCATCAGATTTTATTTGCCCATGTGCCGAAATAATTTTACCTTCCGGACAAATTCTTGTTATCATTTTTATTAAGTAATTTATTTCCTTGATATGCGGAGTTACAATAAAGACTCCACCATTTCTATCTAATTCAGTTTTTAAAATTTTATAAATTTGAATTTCATCATCTTCAACAACAATTCCCATTGTCATAGCAAGACGAGAAATTGGGGGGGTTGCGATAACAGAAATATCCTTAATTCCATTTAATGCCATTTGCATGGTTCGTGGAATTGGAGTTGCAGACATTGATAATAAATGAGTATTTGGGTATTGTTTTTGCAATTTTTCTTTTTGCTCAACACCAAAAAGCTGCTCCTCATCTATAATTAATAATTTTAAATTATCAAATTCAACACCCTTTGAAAGCAGAGAATGGGTTCCTATTACTATATCTATATTTTCGCCTTTCAATTGTTTTTTAATTTTAGAATTTTGTGATGCAGTATTCATTCTAGATAATTTTGCAATTGTAATATCAAAATTGGAAAATCGTTTTTTAAAAGTTTCAAAGTGCTGCCTTGCAAGTAAAGTTGTTGGAACTATTATGGCAATTTGTGAAGTTTTTGCATATATTAATTTACTTTGAGCAACTAAAAATGCAGCCCGCATAGCAACCTCTGTTTTACCAAAACCAACATCACCACATATAAGTCTATTCATTAAAATTCCAGATGACAAGTCTTTTTCAACATCTAAAATTGCATCCATTTGATCTTGAGTTTCAGTGTATTCGAAATTATTGCAAAATTGTTGATATAAATCTGATTTTTCAAATATATCTCCATGAACCAACTTCCTTGTAGCAGCAAGTTTTATTAAATCTTGAGCTATATCTTGTATCTTTTTTTTTAATACACCAACTCTTTCTTTCCAAGATGTTGACCTTATGGAATCAAGTATTATACCTTCTGAATCTTGTCCGTATTTTGAAATTTTATCTATATTTTCAATTGGAATATATAAAAAATCTTGATTTTTATACTCAATTTTCATCAAATCATGCATAAATCCAGAAACCTCCATTCTTTCAAGCGATAAAAATTTACCTATACCATAATCCTTATGCACCACTAATTCACCTAAAATAAAGCTTTGAGATTCTTTGATTAATTTTTCTAAATTTCTTTTTTTAGTTGTTTTTTCAAATTTAATTTTTCCCAAAAAAGCATCATCCGATATAAAATATGTATCATTAAATTTAAAACTTTCAGGAAGATATATGTTTGTTATAAATAAATTAAAATTTTTTTCTAAATCACTTTTAGTGTGTGCAATTTTTATATCTTTTTTTTTATCCAAAAAATACCTTCTTACTGCCTCAAATCTTCGCTGATTTGATAAAAAAAAGCAAATTTTTTCATTTTTATCTAAAGTAAAATCAAATAACCCACTCAATCCCTTGTTTTTAAAATTTATTAAATCCAATGAAATTGATTGCAATTGATTTGTCATTATTTTAATAATTTGTTTAACAGAAATATAGCTTCTTCACCTTGATTTTCTTTTATTAACATTGATATTTTTATTTCAGATGTACTTATTGTTAAAATTTCTATATTATTTTTGTTTAAAGTTGAAATAATATTATATAAAACTTTGGTATTTGTTTTAATGCCAACTCCAGTTATAGATATTTTTACTAAATTCTCTATAATCTTAAACTCTATATTTAAATCTTGTAATTTTTCTTTCACAATTTTTAGATCAAAATCTTTTATATTTATAAAAAATCTTTGCATGTTGTCTGTGTTTGATGGATTTTGTGTTATAATGTCTATATTTATATTTATAAAACAATTAAAAACTTTACATTTTTCTTGTTCATTTTTCAATAATATCTCAAGCCTCGTTTCGTTTTTAGATAAAATAATATCTTTGATGCAAGCATTTTCCATATTTAATCAAATAAATTTATCATGTAAAACTCTTATAGCAAGTTCCGTATAGTCTGCCTTTATTATTAAAGAAATTTTTATATCCGATGTACTTACAGCAAAAATATTTATTGAGTGCAAAAGTAGTGCCTTAAAAACGTCAGATGCAATACCAGATTCATTTATCATTTTCATTCCAACAATTGAAATTTTTGCTATATCAGATTTAAGTTGAACATCAAAAAAATTATATATAGCCTTAATTTTTAAAAGTATAACCATCATTCTATCAACTTCACTTTTATTTATCACAAAAGTAAAATCATTAAATTTGCCTTCATTTTGATATTCATTTTGAATAATCATATCAATACCAATGTTATTGTCTAAAAATTGTTCAAATAAGTAATTTGAAAATCCACATATATCTTGTATTTTAGAAATAGTTACCATAATTTCATTTAAAGTATGTGAAATTCCAGAAATTTTATTTTTTCCAAAATTTTCATTTTTACTTGAAACTAGGGTACCAAAATTTTCTAAATCAAAAGTTGAACGAACACGTATATCAAGATTGTAACGTAAAGCCATTTCAACGGCACGAGTTTCTAAAATTTTAGACCCAGTTGATGAAAGTTCCAATATTTCCTCATGTGACATATTAAATATTTTTTTTGCTTTATTGCAAATTTTTGGATCTGCGGTATAAATTCCATTAACATCTTTGTATAAATCACATCTATCCGCATTTATGGCAATCCCTATTGCAATAGCAGAAGTGTCTGATCCGCCACGCCCCAAAGTTGTAATGCGATTTTCATTTGAAATACCCTGAAATCCCGTACATATAACAACATTTTGGCTCTTTAAAAGATTTTTTAATATATTAATGTTTTCAAGTTTATCAATTCTTGCCTTTGTATGATTTGAATCTGTTTTTATTGCGATTTGCCAACCCATTAATGAGCTTGCTGAAATACCAATATTTTGCAAAGCTAAAGACAAGAGTCCTGCTGTAATTTGCTCTCCAGTTGCAAGAACAACATCATATTCAGACATAGATTCTTTATCAATACTTGGTCTAATATTTTTACACATCGATAATAGTTCATCAGTTTTTCCAAACATCGCAGATACTACAACAACAATTTGGTTATTATTTTTTACTTCATTTTGAATGATACTTGCAACACCTCTTATCTTTTCTAAATCTGCAACTGAAGATCCGCCAAATTTTTGAACAATAATCATATATTAATCATGAATTTTAAAAGACATAATTCTATTTATCAAAACTGAATTAAATAAGTTCATTATTGTATCAAAATTTTTATAAGATTCAATTTTATACTCATTTAGCGGATCTTTTTGCCCATAAGATCTCAAATGTATTCCATCCATAAGTGATTTCATCGAAGACAAATGCTCCCTCCAAAGTTCATCCAACGTGGTAAGTGCTATAGAACCTATAACATCCATAACACCTTTATTACCATGTTTTATTATATCGTTATTTATTTTATTTTCACAAACGGAAAATAAATATTTAGATGCAGATTTAGTGTTTTCAAAATTAACTTTAATATTTTCATCATTTTCATTGACATCTTGATAAAATATTTCAGTAATCTTATTTATGAAACATTGATTGTGTAATAAATTTTGCCCTTGAATAACACCGCAGGATTCATGTAAACATTCCACTAAATCTTCAATAACATAAATAATTTGTTTCATTAAATCTGTAGTTTTTAAAATATTAATTCTTTTATTATACATAAAAATTCTTTGTTGATTTAAAACATCATCGTATTTTAAAATATTCTTACGCATATCGTAATTCATAGATTCTATTCTTTTTTGAGAGTACCTGATAACCGTAGTAAGCATTGAATGATTCATGGCTTCATTTGGTTTAAATCCAAGTTTTGATACTATATTTTTAATTTTATCCCCACCAAAAATTCTCAATAAATCATCCTCTAAAGAAAGTAAAAATTGAGTTTTTCCGGCATCACCTTGTCTTCCAGATCTTCCACGAAGCTGGTCATCAACTCTTCTACTTTCATATCTTTCTGCCCCTATAACAAATAATCCACCAGCATTTAAAACTTCTTGCTTTTCTGCTTCATAGGTATGTTTCATTTTTTCATAGATTGCATTTTTTTCTTGTTCATTTTTTGCATGAATTAAGGCATCCTGCAGCATCATTTCAAAATTACCTCCAAGTTTGATATCAGTTCCACGACCTGCCATATTTGTAGATATTGTAATTGCCCCACGCTTGCCTGCATTTGTAATAATTTTTGCTTCTTTTTCGTGATTTTTTGCATTTAAAACCTCATGAATGATTTTATTTTTAGTAAAAAAATTAGATAAATTTTCCGAATATTCTACACTTGCCGTCCCTATTAGCACAGGTTGACCAATTTCCATAGAATTCTTTACCAATTCCAAAATTGCTTTATTTTTATCATCCTTTGTTAAAAATACTGAATCTTCTAAATCAATTCTTGTAACCTTATTATTGGTTGGAATTGAAATAACTTTCATGTTATAAATTCCACTAAATTCTTCTTCTTCGGTCTTTGCAGTTCCTGTCATTCCAGAAAGTTTTTTATACATTCTAAATAAATTTTGATAAGTTATAGATGCAAGAGTTTGATTCTCTTTTTGTATAGCAACACCTTCCTTTGCTTCAATTGCCTGATGAAGGCCTTCAGAATATCTTCTACCAGATAAAATTCTTCCGGTAAATTCATCAATCAATAAAACAGCATTATCTTTCACTATATAGTCTTTATTTTTATGAAATAATTTGTGAGCCTTTAATGCTTGGTTAATATGATTTACTATTGAGTGATTTTTGTCACTATATAAATCACCATTAATTATACCCTTTTGTTTAAGATGTAATTCAATTTTATCAACTCCAGTATCAAGTAAATGTACAGATTTATCCTCCTCACTAACTGTGAAATCTTCTTTTGATAACTTCAAAATTGCAGAATTTATTTTTAAATACATATCTGTATTTTGCACACTTGGGCCTGAAATTATCAATGGTGTTCTTGCTTCGTCTATTAAAATAGAGTCCGCTTCATCAACTATACAGTAATTAAAATTTCTGTCTAAAAAAAACATTTTTTCAGGATCACCTTGCATATTATCACGAAGATAATCAAACCCCAAAGTTGAATTATTTACATAAGTAATATCACATTTATAATTTTTCGCCTTATCTTCGATAGACATGGATTCTAAAACGCATCCCACAGAAATACCAAGATTTTCATAAAGTGGAGCCATCCACTCATAATCTCTTTTTACAAGATAGTCATTAACACTCACAACATGAACTCCATTTCCAGTTAGGGCATTAAGATATGCGGCCAAAGTACAAGCTAAAGTTTTTCCTTCACCCGTTCTCATTTCTGCAATATTCCCAAAGTGCAAGGCCATTCCCCCAAGTAATTGAACATCAAAATGACGCATCCCAAGACATCTATTTGAAGATTCACGAGCAAGTGCAAATGCTATTGGCATTATATCTTCTAAACTTTTACCATTTTTTATCTCACTTTTCAGATGTAAACTTTTTTCCCTTAATTCGTCATTTGTTAAATTTTGAATATCAAATTCAAATGCATTTATATGATTTACAATTGAAGTATATTTTTTTATAAAATTCGAACTATTGTCGCCAAAAAATTTTTTTATAACAGCTTGAAACATTATTCAATATATAATCAAAATTAGAATTATCGATAAAACATAAAAATCAAAGATTATTTTTTATTTTTTACCAAGCCATCATTTGCAACAGATTTACAAAATGAATCAAATAAATTTACATCATATATATTGTTTAAATATTCAGGATTCCATTGCACCCCAATTATAAAATTATCATCATCTTTTCCATCTGATCTCATCTCAATTGCCTCAATAACCCCATCTGATGTAAAGGCAGATGGCTCTAAATTATTTCCAATTTTACCAATAACTTGAGCATGCATTGAATTTACTTTTATATATCCATCATATAAATCCTCAGATTTCTTTAATACAGAATTATAAACTTTGGAATTTTTTACGAGATTAATATCATGCGTTTCATCTTGCGAGATTTGATGTTTTACTTTTGAATTTAAAATTTTTTGTTGTAAATCTCCGCCATATACAATATTTATTAACTGCATGCCCCTATTTATGCCAATAATTGGCTTACCAGAATCAATTAATAATTTTATAATTGTAAGAGAGCTATCAGACGCGCCTTTACTCATTGTAAAATCATCTTCATTTATCGGATGTTGCCCGTAAGAACTTGGATTTATCGATTTATTATAATGAGGAATTACAAAGCCATCTATATTTTTAATGTAAAGTTTATAATAAAATTCATCATTTGGAATTAAGGTAACTAAAATACCATAATTTTTGCAAGATTCTTGAACCGCGTTTAATGTGTGCTCCTGTAAAATTAATACATCTCCGCTTATTCCGCAATTTTCGCAAGCGTCATCTTCAATTCTATATTTATCCGTTAAAATACCAACTGTTTTAGCATGAGATAAATTTGCTATACAAATTGATATTAATATGAAGTTTAAAATAATTCTCAGAAAGCATACAAAATCTTAATATAATTCATGATATAAAAAATAATAATCAAGATAATTTTATTTTAACTATTGTAATTTCTCAACCCCAGAGAATCCAATTGTAACATCAATTTCTCTACCAAAAACATGAACCTTTACATCCAAAGATTTTGCATCCATATTAATTTCACGAACAATTCCTTCAAATTCCTGAAATGAACCTTCTTTAATTTTAACCTTATCGCCGACAATAAAAAATTTACCAGCTTTGACATTATTGGATATTTTTTCAACCGAAGATATTATATCATCATAATCCTTTTGAGACATTTTTTTGGGCTCCCTATCGCTTCCAATAAGAAAACTTCTAACGCCATCAACACCAAGAAGCATCATTTTTAGAAAATCTGATATATTTAATTTAATAAAAATATAACCAGGGTATGCAACATTTTGAACTTCTTTTTTTTGACCATCTTTAATAACCGTAGATGTTGACTTTGGAACAAATATTTCCTCAACGTAAGAAGGGTACTCCTCGCCAAGGGTTTTCCCTAGAACGGTTTCTATTTTTCTTGAAACTAAATCTTCAGTTTTTGCCTGAACGCAAATTGTATACCATTCAAAATTCATAATTAATTAAATAAAAGTGATGTTAGTGATAATAAGTAGTCTAAAATTGCCAGAATAATTGCAGAAATAAACAAAAAAATAATTAACATTCCCGCAGACTGCGTTACTTCTTTTTTACTTGGATGTTTAACTTTTGTAAGTTCAATTTTAATATTGTTAAAAAAAGAAAGCACTATATTTATAAAAAAGACTACAAACTTTTAATATATAGATTTTTTTATTTTTCAAGTAAAATATTAATATTCGAAAATTTCTGGGATTTTTTTTATTAAAATATTAGAATTTTGAATAGATATTATATCCATAGAATGCACATAAAGTTTGTTATTTTGAATATTTCCACGACTAAAATTTTTATCATTTAATTCAACAATACAAACTTTTGATGAATTAAAATGCATAAACTCTATAACTTTTCCAAGGCAAATTTCATTCTTATCTTCAAAAACATCAAACCCAATAATCTGAAATTCATAAAACTCACCATCTTTTAATTTTGGAAAATCTTCTTGACGTACAAATATTTCCATAGATTTCATTTTTTCCGCATCATTACAAGATAAAACCCCATCAATATTTGCTATCCATACGTCATTTTTGTGTTTTTTACAAGAAATTATGTTAATTTTATTTCCATTTTTATCTTGTAATTTATCTTTAAAACTAAAAAAATCATCAACTTCAGAATAAATTTTTACCTGCCCTTTTATCCCAAAATATCCAGTAATACATGCGATTTTTTCAAGTTTAGACATACAAAATAATTAAGAATTTTTTTAAACATTAAATTTAAAATGAACAACATCTCCATCTTGCACTATATATTCCTTACCTTCAAGGCGAAATTTACCAACCTGTTTACTTCCAGCCTCTCCATTATTTTCAATATAATCACTATATGCAATTGTTTCAGATTTTATGAAACCTTTTTCAAAATCTGTATGAATAATGCCGGCAGCATTTGGCGCAGTTCCTCCTTTTTTTAAACTCCAAGCTCTTGCCTCTTTTGGCCCTACTGTAAAAAATGTTATTAAATTTAAAACATCAAAACCAGCACGTGCAATATTTTCAAGACCAGTTGAATCTGCTCCAATTTCTGCAAGCATGGCCATTTTATCATTTTCACTAAACTCGGATAATTCAGCTTCCAGTTTTGCACAAATTTTTACAATCTTAATACCCCTTTTATCAGCAAAATTTTTCACTAAATCTATATATTTGTTACCAGATTTAAAACCATTTTCATCAGAATTACATATATAAATTATAGGTTTTTGTGTAATTAAATTTAAAGATTTTCTAATTTCATCGTCAGTTTTCTCTAAAAACTCCACACTGGATGCCATTTTTCCTTGATTCATTTCAGATAAAAGTTTAGTAACTATATTTATTTCAATGTTTAAATCTTTTTGTATTTTAACTTTTTTTTGCAAATTTTCTAATCTTTTTTCAAGCAAAGTTATGTCTGATAAAATAAGCTCTGTTTCTATTATTTCAATATCACGAATTGGATCAACATTTCCGTCTACATGTACAATATCATCATTTTCAAAACAACGAACAACATGTAAAATTGCATCAACTTCACGAATTGTTCCTAAAAATTTATTTCCAAGACCCTCTCCCTTACTTGCACCGCGAACCAGACCTGCGATATCTATAATTTCAAGGGTATTTGGAATAATTTTTTCAGATTTCATTATTTCTGCAAGTTTATTTAAACGAGAATCTGCAACCGGAACGATTCCAGAATTTGGCTCTATAGTACAAAACGGATAATTTTCCGCTTGTGCATTACTAGTATTGGTTATTGCATTAAATAGCGTTGATTTTCCAACATTTGGAAGACCTACAATTCCGCAGTTTAGGGGCATAAAATAAAATTACAAACATTCATTAACAAATTTACATACTTTTCTTTTATCAGCATCATGATAATCTGCATTAACTTCAAGAATTATATCGCCTTTTCCATCTTTGTTTCTTATGATTGTTAAAAGCCCAACTCCAAGACGTGAGCAATCTTCTTTGATTCTGGAAAAATGAGATTTTTCAGCATTATCAATTTCTTTTTCAATATAGATAATCAAATATGCATAATTAGTCGCCGCTCTATGTGATGCCGCCTCATATACCCCAGTTATTCCATCGTAAATGTTCTTCTTTACTTCAAAAGTATAGGCAAAAACTTCTTTTGGAAATAAACCATTGAGATACTCAACTGAAATCAATATTGCAAAATCTGGATTCTTCCATTGACCAACTCCCTGTCTTTTGTTGGTTGGAATTTGAAATTTTCTTTCGTGGCGTATTCTATAATTTTTATCCTCAATTTCTTTTATATCAAGCAATTCTAAGATTTTATCTCTATATTCTGTTTTTTCTGGGATATTCTCGTTCCAAATTGCAGGTTGCAATTCTTTTAATTCATCCATTTTGAACCAAAAATCTAATAAATATATACTGTTTTGCTGAGGAATTCTGCCTTTTTCTCTAAGTTTATTTATTATAAAATCAAATTCTCCATCTTTTTCTTCTATACAATTTTTCCTTATTGTATCAAGGTATACACACTTTTTATATTTTAAAAACTCTAAAATTTTGGTTTCCATATTTTTAGTTAAAATTTCAGTTAAACTCTCACCCCCCCCTTAAAATCTTTTTTTGCAATTGCATAATGCCATAAAGCAATGCCTCTGCGGACGGAGGGCAGCCAGGCACATAAACATCAACTGGGACGATTCTATCACATCCTCGAACTACAGAGTAGGAGTAATGATAATATCCACCACCGTTTGCACATGAACCCATGGAAATAACCCAGCGAGGTTCAGGCATTTGGTCATAAACCTTTCGTAAAATTGGAGCCATTTTATTTGTCAAGGTTCCTGCAACTATCATAACATCACTTTGCCTTGGGGATGCACGAAAAACCACGCCGAATTTATCTAAATCATACCGAGAACCCGCAACTTGCATCATTTCAACTGCACAGCATGCAAGTCCAAATGTCATAGGCCATAAAGACCCAGTCTGTGCCCAAGTAACTAATTTTTCTAAATTTGCAATTAAAAAACCTTGATTGTTTAAGCTTGTAGTTGCAGCCTTTATGATATCATTGTTGAAATCTGGCAAGGAGTATGTTAAATTATTATCATTACTTTGCATTAATTTATATAGCACAACACAAACTTATCATAATTTATATTTTTTATAAATCAAGGGAAAATTTTTATGAAAATTACAATAACTTTAACAATCCATCTGCGATGTTTTTGTAGGATTCCTTTGTATCCTTCATCACTTCTCTATATTGTTTAAGATTTATAAACTTTAAATTAGAATCATTTTTAATTTCACCTAATGCAAGAATTGGAACGCCAAGTCTATCACTTTGTGACCTTAATCGTTGAGTAAAGTCACAACATTTTTCTATTATAAAAGGGTTATTTTTTAAACCAAAGATATCACTAAACTCTTTATCATCTATTTTATTATCAGAAAAAAAAGATACCTGAGAGCGTTTTGCGCTATCATTAATTTGCTTCATCCAATCATCTGCATGTTTTGCAAATTTTGAATCATCATTAGCATATCTTCTTGCCATTTGAAATACAGTTCCTAAAAATTTACAATCAATTTTAAATCCATATCCAAGCCTTGCCTCATGCACTCTTTTTTCCCAATTTAACCATATAGATTTTAAATTATCCATTGCTTGTAATGAAAAAAAAGTAGGTGCAGCTGGAACAATTAAATAATCTGCAGAAAAAACCAAAAGTCCATTCATGGTTGAATTTGCACTTGGCGAAGTATCTATAATTGTAAAATCATAATTTGCTGATATTTCTCTTAATGCTTTTTGGAATTTTCTTGGCCTATCTTCAACGCCTGCAAATTGCTGTAAATCACTTTCAACTTTAAAAAAATCCTTACTTGAACCAAGAATATCAACACACACAGATTTAGATTTTATAGGTAAATTTAATTCTAATTCATTTTTTTTGTTAATAACATTAGTTAAATTTCTCCTAAATATTTCCTTTGGAAAAACATCTTTTTCGGCAACCGGAATAACCTCTTTTTCCTTTAAGTAACTTTCAAAACTTTTATATTCTCGTAAAGTTTCTATCCACTTTTCTCCATTCTCTACTACGTATTCCACATTGGTTGAAAGCCCATGTAAGCATGCAGTTAAATTCATTTGCGAGTCTCCATCTATAACTAAAACTTTTTTATCACGAGATGCCAATTCGTAAGATATATTATAGCAAAATGTTGTTTTACCAATACCACCTTTGTGACTAAAAACTGTAATTATTTTAGACATATCGTACATTAAAAATGCTCCATTTCTATAAATGATTAACTTTTTATTGTCAATATTATTTTAAATTTTCCTTCAATACCAAATCAATCACATGGTCGGCCACATCTGCTTCAGCAGGAATTTTATGATCTGGTTTTCCATTAATATAAACCAAATGTTGCCCCGAGCCCGCACCTGTTATGCCTATATGGGTATGCTTTGCTTCACCTATGCCATTTACAACGCATCCCAAAACTGAAATTGTAATTGGTTTTATTATATGTATTGTTGCTTTTTCAATTTTATCAATGGTTTTACATACATCAAATTGTTGTCTTGCACAAGATGGACAAGATATAATATTCACTCCCCTTGCTCTTAAATTTAAAGATTTTAAAATATCATAAGCAACACCAATTTCTTCATGTGGATCAATGGAAAGGGAAACTCGCATTGTATCACCTATTCCCTGCATTAAAAGATGCCCAATTCCTATAGCGGAGCGAACCGTACCAATAGATCTAGTTCCAGCCTCTGTAATTCCCAAATGTAATGGATAATCACACTCTCTTGCTAATAATTCGTAACTTTTGATAGCCAGCATTACATCAGATGCCTTTACACTTATTTTTGTTTCAAAAAAATCTAAATCTTCTAAAATTTTAATACAATTCATGGCACTTTCAAGTAAGGCATCAGGACATGGTGATTTATATTTTTCAAGCAAATTTTCCTCTAAAGATCCAGCGTTTACGCCAATTCTTATACTACATCCAAAATCTTTTGCAGCCTTTACCACCTCCCTTGCACGATCAATGGAGCCAATATTTCCAGGGTTCATTCTTAAACATTTTGCACCATTTTGTGCAGCCTCTATGCCTCTTTTATAATGAAAATGTACATCTGCTACAATTGGAATTGGAGAATTTTTGGAAATTTTCTTTAACGCATGAGTTGATTCTTTATCTGGAACAGATAATCTGATTAACTCGGCTCCTGCATAAAAACATTTATTAATTTGATTTAAAGTACCATTTATATCACTTGTTAAGGTGTTTGTCATGGTTTGAACTACAATGGGATTATCTCCTCCAATTTTTACATTTCCCACTGAAATTACCCTTGTTTTTCTTCTATTTATCTTTCTATAAGAGCGAACATCTTCCATAATATTTAGATTAATATCAATATAAATCTAATATTTTTAAAAAGAAATATTTGTCAATAAAGTTTTTATTGAGAAATAAAAAAAGCATTTTATAGTAAGTCTTAGATCAATTTTTTTATGAATAAAAAAAATATTCCAAATTACATAACTATATTTAGATTTACTTTAGTGCCAATTATATGTTATCTAATCACAATGAAAACATTTATCTTTGCAATAATCGCTACATGGTTATTTCTTTTAGCTTGCATTAGTGACTTTTTGGATGGATATTTAGCAAGAAAATTAAACTCCGAATCTGAATTTGGTAGATGTTTTGATAATATTGCGGATAAAGTATTAAATATTTGCATCATTTGTGTATTGTTATTTTTCCACAAAATATGGCTTTTGCCATCTCTTTTAGTTATCGCAAGGGAGGTTTTAATTTCATCCTTTAGGGAGTACGCCGCCTTAAATTGTAATAAAAGGATTAATGTTGATATATTCGGAAAAGCAAAAACAACTTTTCAATTCATAGCGCTATTGATTTTAATAATTCCCAAGCATAACTATTTAAACTTTTATTACTTAAACTTGTTAGGCAATATTATATTTTCTGTTTCTGCAAGTTTGTCTATAATAAGTGCATTTTTATATTTGTTTAAACATTTTAGATATTCATATGAGCGATAAAACGCAAATAACACAAGATGGATATAATCAGCTAATCAACGAAATAAATCAATTAATGGATATTGAAAGACCAGCTGTAATAAAAGCCGTTGCAGATGCAAGATCTTTGGGTGATTTAAGTGAAAATGCAGAATATCATGCTGCAAGAGAAAAACAAAGAATGATAGAATCAAAATTATCAGAATTACAAAAATTTCATCTATCTTGTGAAGTTGTGGACTTCTCAGTCACTGCAAATCAAACAAATGTTAAATTTGGTGCAAGTGTTTCTTTTTTAAACTTAAAAACAAATGAAGAAAAAACCATCACAATAGTTAGTGAATATGAGTCAAATCCATCAAAGGGATTAATATCTATTAATACCCCAATTGCAAAAATATTTTTAGGTAAATCAGTTTATGATGTATGCCAATTTTCCTTTGGTGGAAAATTATCAGATATGGAGATTATAAAAATAGAGTATAAAAAATAGTAAATTTTTGTTTTATGTTAGGTGGAAGATTATTAAATAAAAATATTTTCAGAAAATACGATATTCGCGGTATAGTTGAAAAAGATTTACATTATGATGATGCAATTCTTATTGGAATGGCAATTGGTACAATTTTATCTAAAAAAGGAATTTATTCTGCGTGCGTAGGTAGAGATGGCAGATTGTCTTCTCAAAAATTATCAGATAATTTAATATCAGGTATTATAAAATGTGGAATTTCCGTTATAGATATAGGTTTGGTTCCAACTCCATGTTTGTATTTTGGAGTTTACCATTTAAACTTAAATGCTGGAATTATGGTAACAGGGTCTCATAATCCAAAAGATTATAACGGGTTTAAAATAATGATAAGAGATGAAGCTTTTTTTGGTGAAAAAGTTCAAGAAATCAATCAAATATGCGAAAGTGAAGATTTTTTATACTCAGGAAATAATGCAAAAATCATAAAACAAGACATAACTGAAAATTATATAAATGAAATAACTTCTTTTCTCCATATTCAAGAAGATTTAAATATTTGCATAGATGCCGGAAATGGCGCAGGTGGGGAAATTGCACAACGAATTGCAAAAAAACTAAATATAAAAAATGATAAATTATTATATTGCAAAATAGATGGAAACTTCCCAAATCACCATCCAGATCCAACTATTGAAAAAAACATGATTGAGCTTGGAGAATTAGTGAAAAAAAACAACTCACATTTTGGAATTGGGCTTGATGGTGATGCAGATAGAATTGGAATTGTTGATGACAAAGGTAGATTTGTATACGGAGATACATTGCTTTGTATTTTGGCAAAATTTTTACTAAAAAAACAACCAGGCGCAACAATAATTGCCGATGTAAAGACAAGTAAAGTGCTATTTGATGAAATTAAAAATCTAGGTGGAATTGGAATAATGTGGCAAACTGGGCATTCATTAATTAAAGATAAAATGAAAAAAACTGGAGCCTTACTTGCCGGTGAAATGTCTGGGCACATTTTTTATAAACATGAATACTACGGATATGATGATGGAATTTTTGCTGGAATGAAATTAATTGAAATAATTCAAAATAATGATATAAAAATATCAGATTTAATAGACATGTTGCCAAAAACATTTTCAACCCCTGAAACTAAAATTGAAATCGATGAAAGTATAAAATTTAAAATCATGGATGAGATATGTCAATATTTAAAAACCAAATATAGTGATTATATAGATATTGATGGAATAAGGATAAATTTTTCATTCGGATGGCTTTTAATCCGTGCATCTAATACTCAAAGCTGCCTTGTTGCAAGGTGTGAGGCTGACAATGAAAATAATTTATTGCAATTAAAAACCATACTTACAGAAACTTTAAAGAAATTTAATATCACCTTGTAATACATTCAAAGATATCTTGTCCTTTTTAAATGCAAGGTGTAATTATTGCTTCTTATGTATCGTTTAAAGAATTCTCTTTAATACAGCAAACTTACCTTGTATTTTATTATCTTTTAAAATCTTTAAAAGATAGGTATGCCATAATTTTAAGATTAATTCAAGTAAAAAATATTTGCATTTTAACTTTCCATGCTTAACCTTTAATATAAGTTTATATAGTATGAAGAATTTTGATACTCTAAAGAAAAAAATTATATTTACTTTAATAGTAATTGTTATATACAGGCTTGGATCCCACATACCACTTCCAACTGTTGATATGGCGAAGCTTGGAGAAATGGCGAAAATTGCTAAAAGTGGTGTTTTTAGCATGTTTAATACATTTTCTGGAGGTGCAATTTCCCGCGCATCCATTTTTGCATTAGGTATAGCGCCATATATAACTTCTTCAATTGTAATGCAACTTTTAATAGCATCTTATCCAGCTTTAAAAAGAATTAAAAAAGAAGGTGGCGAGCAGGGTGCTGCCAAAATCAGTCAATATACAAAATATTTAACCATTATAATCGCTTTTGCACAAGGATATTCAATAAGTGCGGGATTGGTTGCAATGGACGTCATTCCATCAAGCGGGGATATATTTTATGTAAAAATTTTAACTGCTTTTGTAATAGCCGTAAGTACCTTAATAGTTATGTGGATGGGTGATCAAATTACATCCCATGGAATTGGAAATGGTTCATCTATTATTATATTTGCAGGAATTGTTTCTGAGGCTCCAAAAGATTTAGCATCAGTTTTTACATCAATTAAAACCGGATCTTTGACGCCACTTGATGGTCTTGCTCTTTTTGCAATGTTTGGAATCACTTGCGCCCTTGTTGCATTTTGTGAAAGATCCTATAGAATGATATACATACAATATCCAAGACAAAATTATCATCAATTTATGGGAAATAAGCAACCAAATCAACAACAATTTATTCCATTAAAAATAAATACAGCTGGTGTAATTCCACCAATTTTTGCAAGTGCATTATTATTGCTACCAACAACCTTTGTATCCATTTTTGCAGATTCTTCAAACGAATTTTTACAAATAATAGCGCAAAACTTTAATCACGGAAAGCCTGCTTTTGTAATTTTAGACATAGCTTTAATATTTTTCTTTAGTTATTTTTATAATACATCTCTTTTTGAAACAGATGACTTAGTCAATGGTTTACGCAGAAATGGAGCTTTTATACCAGGGGTAAGACCTGGAGATCAAACAACTGCGTATTTGAAAAAGACTTTAAAAAATTTGAGTTTAATAGGTGGGTTATACTTAGCAATAATTTGTGGAATACCTGAAATATTAAGTGGCAAATATGGATATTCGTTTTTACTTGGTGGAACTGGTTTATTAATAGTTTTTAGCGTAATAAATGATGTTATAACGCAAGTTCAAACCCACATGATGAGCGGAAAATATGAAAAAGCAATGAAAAAATATAATCAAAAAATTTAATAAATCTTATGAAAAATATTGTACTAATTGGTGCACCTGGATCTGGAAAGGGAACACAAGGAGATTTTCTTAAAAATGAATTTAATCTACATAAAATTGCACTAGGGGATATTTTAAGATTGTATCGCAAAAATAAAGAAGGTCATTTATCTGAAAAAATAAATGAATTACTTGACTCTGGAAAGTTACTTCCAGATGAAATAGTTAATGCAGTGGCTGAAGATTTTATAAAAAAAAATATCCAAAACTATAACTCTTTAATGTTCGATGGATATCCAAGAAGCGTTTGTCAGGCTAAATTTTTAGATGAAATGCTTGCAAAAAGTAATACAAAAATTGATACAGTTATAATGCTTGACATAAAGCTTGAAAGTTTAATTGAAAGATTGCAAAATAGATATACTTGTGTTAAATGCGGTGCAATCTATAATAGAAAAACCCATAAAACAAAAATTAAAGATATTTGCGATGAATGCGGGTCTTCAGAATTTATAATTCGGAAAGATGATGGTGAAATTTCAGTTATCCAAACAAGATTTATTGAGTTTCAAGAAAAAACTATACCCGTAATTGAATATTACAAAAAACAAAACAAATTAATTTCAATAAATGCTTTAGGAGAAATTGAAGATGTTAATATAACAATTATGAAGGTTTTAGATTTAATAATTTAGCTTTATTTAACTACAGATTAACAAAACTTGATTTTTATTTTAAATAATAAATATTACATTGAGGAATTAAAAATAAAATTATGAAATATATTTTTTATATAGCCAGTATTTTAATTTTAATTATACTTTACTTGCTAAAGTTTTCATGCAAATTTGAAAAAATTAATATTTTAAATATACAAAAAAAAGAAGATATAAGTAGACCAATTTTTTATTTTTTGTGGCATAAGTCTGGAACTGCAACTATTCCATTTGCAAAAACTTTACAAAAAAACAATAAAATATACATGATATTATCTCAAAATAAAAGTACAAAATTAATGCGAAATGCCTTCAAAATTCTAGGGTGTAAAATTATAGATGGATCAAAGCATAAAGGGTATCTATCTTCATTAAAGCAAATGATTCAAATACTCTCCAATAAGACAAAAATTGGAATTGCAATTACGCCAGATGGGCCACGCGGGCCTGATATGATGATTGAGGATGCAACTTTATTTAAGCTTATTAAAAGATATAATGCACAAGTGAAATTTTTATGCCCTATGACGAATAACATTTTTGAATTTAATACTTGGGAAAAAATTTACCTTTATAAGCCTTTTTCCAAAGGATTTTTTATCAATGAATTTATTTTAACGGATGAAGAAATTCAAAATTTACAACCTCAGGAATTAAGAAAGTTATCTGAAAATAGAATGTTTTTTGCATTTAATGAAGCACGAAAAATGTGTAATTTACCAAAAGTTGTTCAAGGCTCAATGAAAAAAAAGAGATATGGAATAGAAGGTTAGATTTTATTATTATTTTTCTATAAATATATTTCTTGAAAAATAGATTGTCCAGTATAGTAAGTTATTATATATGATATTTTATGCCTAAAACCGTATTATCAGGAATGCAACCAAGTGGAATTTTGCACATAGGAAATTACATAGGTGGGATTGTAACTTGGAAGAATATGATTGCAAAAAACCCAAACTATGAATACTATTTCATGATAGCAGATCTTCACAGCTTAACTTCGCTAAAAAATGGAGATCTTTTACGTAAAAATATTATAGATTGTGCAATTTGTTATTACGCATGCGGAATTGACTTTATGGCAGAAAATATAACACTTTTTCAGCAATCAAAAAACCCAAATCATTCTGAACTAGCTTGGATTTTGCAAACAATAATCCCAATGGGATGGATGGAAAGAATGACACAGTTTAAGGATAAAAAATTAACCTTAGCAGAACAGTTAACATTATCATCAAAAACAAATATAAATGATCCTATTGCAATTGATAATAAAATTAAAAATACTAAAGATGGATTATTTAAAAAGATTAAAGAAATTGTGCCAAAAGTAGATATTGATATATTTAATCAAGAGTTTATTGTTCATCCAAAACTTAAGCCAATAAGACTTGACATGATTCAAATGACAACAAGAATAACCAACCAGAAATCAGGTGAAATTTTTGAAAAAACAATGAAATATATATCAGATGCAATATTGTCATTAACCTCTGTATGTCAAAATGGCGACTTTAAAGGTGATGATTTTAAATCGGAATTAGATAATAAAATCAATACAGCCTTATTAACATACCCTGCCCTAATGGCGGCCGATATTTTGTTATATAATGCAGATTTTGTACCCGTCGGGGATGACCAAAAACAACATATTGAACTTACAAGGGATGTTGCTATGCGATTTAATCGTGAATATAAGTGTGATATTTTAAAACAACCCCAGCCAATTATAACAGCTGACACAAGAATTATGTCCCTTACTGATGGAACTAAAAAAATGAGTAAGTCAGATCCATCCGAAGCTTCAAGAATTTTACTCACAGACAGTAATGACGAAATCATAAAAAAAATATCCCGTGCAAAAACAGATTCCATTATGGGAATTTATTACGACAAAAAAAACCGCCCCGATATTTCAAATTTAATTCAAATCTTTGCCTGTTTATCAAATAAATCTAATGAATATATTTCAAATGAATGCAAGAATTTATCAACAAAACAATTTAAAGATTTACTGGCAAGTAAAATAATTGAAACTATATCTCCCATCAGGGAGAAAATTAAAATTTTAAAAACAGATTCAAATATTGAAAAAATTTTGCAAAATGGTATAGAAAAAAGCAAACTAAAATCTGAAAGTTGCATGAACAAAGTAAGAAGTATAATAGGAATTTGATTTATATATGAAAATATTTATAATATTATTGATATTTTTACTGAATGTAAATTTTGCAAAATCAGATATAAAGGAATGTATTGAATTTTTTGTAAAAAGAGACCAAGAAAGATCTATAAGCTGCATTAATGAGGAAATTAAAAAAAGTCCAAAAAATGATATGTTATATTTTATACAGGGAACAATTTATACAACATTTAACAACTCTCCAAGTGCCATAGATTCATTTTCAAAGGCAATTGAGTTAAATCCAAAAAATTTAGGAGCTTACACATCTCGTGCCAATATTTATTTATATAAAGGAAATTATAATAATGCAATATCCGATCTTTCGATGGCAGTAAATCTTGATAAAAAAGAAAGTAAGACTTTTTCAGCATCTTTAATTTCCCAAAGAGGTGGTGCTTACCAAAGAATTAAATTATTTAAAAATGCAAATATAGATTATAAAAAAGCTCTATCTATATTTAATGATATGTCTAATATCGAGTGGGATGAGATAAAAAAAAGGAATGATAAGTACGACATTAAGCGAGGTTTGTATTTAGATGTTTATATTGGATTATGCTCTTGTAACATAAGCCTGAAAAATTTTGATGAATCTTTAAATTATTGCAAAAAAGCTCAAGATTTAGATCAAGAAAGTATAATACCAAAAATAAATTTAGCCAGTGTGTATATAGAATTAAGACAATACTTTAATGCAATTAACACTTTAAATCAAATACCAAAGGAAAAATTTGAAACAAGCTTTATGGCAAATTATAATTTTACAGTTGTAAATTTACGTCTTTTTGAAAATACAAAGGATGTTAAGTATGAAAAACAATTTAAACAATCATTGCTTTTAACAAAACAACTTGCTAAAAACAAGGAACAAATTGAAGTATTTAATAATTTTAGCTCAAAACTATAAAAAAATTAATTTTTTAGAATATTTTCATATTTTTCTATTTTATCTTTTAAAATATATTTAGAGATTTCATTTCCATGAAGATTTGAAATATCAACTTTAGGAAGCTTCAAATCTTTTATTTTTAAAATATCATGAAATTCATTTTCAACATTTTTAGATGTTAACATTAATATCTCAATGGTCTTTTCAAGTCCAAATTTTGCAAATAATGTTATAAAGTTATACTCATTATTTATAGCTAATTTAAAAATATTTTTTTCAACATTTGAAAAATTGTTATTTACAAAATCTATATTTTTAATATCAAAAAACATGGCAATTAATTTTATATTTTCTTTTTTAAAATTTATATATTTAAAAATATTTTTACTCAAATTTTCAATTTTTAAAATTAATTTAGGGTTCACTGTAACTTCAAAAAAGTTAAATATACCACTATTAGTCATTAAATTTAACGTTTCATAGCTATTGAATTTTAACATTTTTAACAGTTCAATTCTTAATCTACTAATGGAAACAATGCTTAAATTATGGGCTAAATTTTTACAAATATCAATATTTTCATCATCAAAAGTTGCAAAAATATTACAAAACCTAAAATACCTAATAATTCGCAAATAATCCTCATGAATTCTTGTCCTTGCGTCGCCTATGAAGCGAATTTTCTTATTTTTTAAATCATCAATTCCACTGTGATAATCATATATTTTTCCATTGATATCGCAATATATAGCGTTAACAGTGAAATCTCGCCTACATGAATCTTCATAAAAGTCCCTAGTAAATTCAACTTTGGCAAATCTTCCAAAAGTTTTAACATCCTTTCTACATGTAGTTATTTCAAATTTTTTATCATATTTTACATCAATTAACAGCAATGTTCCGTGAGATTCTCCGCCAAGATTTTTTATAAATATTCGTTCATTATGTAAAAATATTTTCCTTATTTCAGATGGATTTGCATTAGTTGCAATATCAATATCCATATCTTTTTGCAAGCAGTTTGATAGAATATCTCTTATACATCCACCAACAATTCTAATTTCAAAATTGTGTTTAACAAATATTTCATTTAAATCTACAATGGATTGATATAGATTCTGAGAAAAAATATTTTTAAAATTAATCATAAAACTTCTTGCAAGTTACTTAAATAGTATATTAATTAAGAATTAATCTACAAGATTATTTATGCTTTTAGTAAAAAAAATTTTAGTTTTTTGTATAATTCCTTTTATTTTTACATCTTGCGATGTACATAATAAAAAACCATTTTTCAGTGGAGTATGGGGATATTATGACGGCCCAATAGAAGTTCAAAAAAGCAATAACTCTAAAAACACTAAATTATATAAAAAAGATAAAAATATTAATAAAAAACCAGGTATAAAAACAGCTAAAAATCTTCAAAAAACACAAAACATTAAAAAAGATATACCAAAAACCATAATCATAGCAGGGTCTAAACCACATTCCACAAAGTACAATATTGCTGGAACTATTTGTTCATACTTAAATCAAGTTAAAACATTAAATATAAGATGCCTTGTCGAGCCAACAGAAAGTGTTCAATACTCAATGCAGCACTCAAGTAAGTATGATTTTATCATATCACAAGCCAATATAGACAGACAATATCTTTCACAAAAAACTGGTTTACGTTCAATGTTTTCACTTTACCCTGAAGTACTTACATTAATAACCTCAAAAACATCTAACATTAAAGCAGTTTCAGATTTAAAAGGGAAAAAAGTATTTTTAAGAAGAGGGCACAACTCTTCACGAATAGCCTTCAAAAAAATATTACAAAGTGCAAATTTAACCTTAGCAGACATACAAATAGTTAGTGGACTAAATATGGGGCATGCACTTTGTGATGGAACCATAGATGCAATTTTTACAGACATAAACCATCCTAACACAGATATTGATGAATTTATTAAAATCTGTGATGCAAATATTATGGAATTTAGCGGTAAATATTTTACGAATTTAATAAAAACTCATCACGAATATATAAATGGCATAATTCCTCATGAATATTACGGAGATAAATATAAAAAAGATATTCAATCTTTTGCAATTATGACAAATCTTATAGCTACATCAAAAGTTGATGATGAGCTTGCTTACAAAATAACAGCAACCATATTCAACAACATTAATAAATTCAAATTCATGGATCCAATTTTACTTGATGTGCCAAAAAATGACATGACGCTAATGAATAGTGGGTTAATATTACCAATACACAGCGGTGCTGAAAAATACTATACAGAAAACAACATTAAGCACACAAAATGATAATTTTTGGTATCGATCCATCTTTAAATTCTTGCGGATATTGCATATTATCTTTTTTAAATAATTCTTTAAATTTACTAGATATTGGAACAATTAAGGCAAAACCAGGTGGAGATTTTTATCAAAAATTAAATATAATTCATAAAATTTTAAAAGAAGTTTCAATTAAATTTCAACCAAATATTCTTGCAATGGAGGAAACCTTTGTAAATTCAAATGCAAAAACATCTTTAAAACTTGGCATAGTACGTGGAATTTGCATTTCAAGTGTTATAGAGAGCAATAAAATAGAAATTTTAGAATACGAACCAAGATTGATAAAAAAAACTCTTACTGGAAATGGATCAGCAGACAAAAATCAAATTGACTATATAATAAAACAAATTTTACCCAAGGCAAACCACAAAACAGATGATGAAAGTGATGCAATAGCTGTTGCAGTAACAGCATATATTCACAAAACTACAAATTTAAAATTAACATGATAACAAAAGATATTGTACAATTCAAAGCAAAAATTACAAATGGAAAATTACTTGGAATTGACCATGGAAGTCGCAAAATTGGAATTGGAATAACTGATTTACAAAGAATTATAAGTTTTCCACTTGATATTTTGGAAAATAATAGTAACATTTTCATAAAATTAAATGATATAATAAAAATAGAGCGGATATCTGGAATTGGAATTGGAGTTCCACTTGATATAAATGGAAATTGGCAAAATTCATGTGAAGTGATATTAAAATTTTCTGAAAAATTATATGAAATTAGTCAAATTCCAATAATGCTTTTAGACGAGAGAGCTACAACAAGACTTGCAAATACAATACAATTATCAGAAGGGTGTTTTGGAAAACAAAGTTTAATTGCATCAAAAAATAAATCATCAACTAGATTATCACAGCATAAATCTTGGGATACAATTCAAAATAAACAAAAATTCAGCAAAATAAATGAAGATTTTATAAAAGTTCAGCAAAAATCTCATAATAAAACCAAAATTTCATTAAATCAAATTAATTTTAAAGATGACGCAATAGCTGCGTGTCAAATTCTAGATTCCTTGGTAATGAAATTATAGCAGAAAAGTAGTATATTTTTAAAATTTTTATATACTTTTAACTTTTCTTGAAAACTTTGTAAAAGTAAAAATATTATAAAATAAAGCTATTGACCTACCCCATGTATATATCAAAAGCCATGAAAACATAACAACTTCAAGTAAAGATGCAAATACAAAGCTATCAGTTTGTATTAAATAATTTTGTGTTTCAATTTTTATCCAAAATGGATTTAAAAAGAAAAATATAATAAAAGAAATACAAACTATATTACATATCAAAAGTAATAATATGAAAAAATTTTTAAAAATCCACATAATACAATAAAAATAACATTAACAAATACCGCTAGAGCCAAAGCCATCAGAGGATCTTTGTGTTTCATCAAGATTATTAGTAAAATCAAAATTAGCCTTCACCGTAATACAAATCACCGCCTGTGCGATTCTATCACCTTGAGATATTTTAAAATCATCCCTTGACGTATTAAGTAAAATAACACCAATTTCCCCCCTGTAATCACTATCTATAGTTCCCGGGGAATTAACAATGGTTATACCATTTTTCAAAGCAAGACCTGACCTTGGGCGAATTTGAAGCTCAAAACCATCTGCAAATTCAGTTAATATTCCAGTTTTTACCAAACATCTTTCACCTTGTTTTAAAATAAAAGTTTTATTATTTAATTCAAACTCAAGTCCATCATGAAGAATTGATATTGCACGAATATCAAATCCGCTAGACCCACTTGTTGCGTATTGCAATAAATTTCCATTATCATAAATTTTATTTGATAAATCTGATATAAATTTAACTTTAATTTTCATATTTTTACTATATTTAAAAACAGTATTAAATTAAAATATTGTTATGCAAGAAATATTTATTGACTAAAAAAATACTATCAATATATTATAAAAAAATTTGTAAAATGGATATTAAAAAACATACCTTTGAAGCAGTTATTGGCTCCTGCGTTTTATTATGTGCTATTATTTTTGTTTATCATGTCATTAAATCAAGTGGCACTAAATCTATATCAAGTAAAAGCCTTATAGTATATGCTAAATTTACAAATGTTGACGGAATTGAAATTGGCAGTGATATAAAAATTGGTGGAGTTAAAATTGGGGTAGTAAGTGAAAAAAAAATTGATTTGGTAAGCTATAAAGCTTTTTTAACACTTGCAATAGATTTTGGCATAAATATTCCAAGTGATTCAAATGCAGCGATAGTAAGTTCTGGGCTTTTAGGTGGTAAATATATTGATATTCGACCTGGAAATGAAGAAGATTATTTAAAAAATGGCGATAAAATTGAATATACACAATCCTCTATTAACATAGAAGAGTTAATTGGTAAATTTGCCTTTGGTGGAAATAAAAAATAACATTAAACTTCAAGCATCAATAAATTTTTTTAATTAAAAGGGTTTACCAACTTTATTTTTAACAAACTTCAGATCAGTATTTGATTATATATCTATTAAAATAAAATCAAATTTTAACCTTGATTGTAACAAATTTTATGATAGAAAATAAATTCATCAAATGCTATTTTGAAGTGGGTAATATTTTTATTATCAATTTAAATACAATTCAATCATTAATTTATCTCATTTAAAATAAATTTTTAATTAAAAGTACCAGTATCTATCTATATTTAGAAGAAAATAAAAAAAAATATTTTTCTTTCTTGACAAGTTTTAAAAAATAAGTATAGTCCATTAGATCATTTTATTTTTATATATGTCAAAAATAGGGAAAATACAAAAAATTAACAACTTCATACCAGGAGAATACGTTGTTTTACCGGCACATGGGGTTGGAAAATTTATGGAATACTCTTGCATTGAAAGTTCCGTTGGAAGTCAATACTTTTATAAAATTAAATTTGAATTACAAAATATGGATGTAATGATTCCAGAAAGTAATTTTTTAAATTCTGGATTAAGAAAAATAGCATCAAAAGAGGCAGTAGAAAAAGTTTTTGATATAATTGCAAAAGTTCCAAGAAATCAAAGAGGAATTTGGAACAAAAGGATGCAAGAATATGATGCAAAAATTTATTCTGGAGTGTTAAGCAACCTTGCAGAGGTCATGCGAGATGGATTTATTTGCTCAATTGATCAAAACAAATCTTACACTGAGAGAGCGAAATATAAAACCGCATTACACAGGGTTTGCCAAGAGATTTCTGCTGTATTGGAAGAAAGCTATGAAGATGTTGAGAGAAAAATGATATCTATTTTAAAAAGCAAACAAAATAAAGGGGAGGAAATGGCTGATGAGTTCGATGCAGATTTTGAAGATATGGGGGATATATCTGAATCTGAAGAGAAAAGGGTTTTAGAAAAAAGTAATTTTGATAATTAATGATATAAAAATTAGATTATAGAGTATTTTAAAAAATTACTTTAAAATTGATTAGAATCTATAAATTTTTGATGATTTTAAGAAATAAAATTTGTGATTTTATTTATGCACTAAATACATTAAATAAAACTTGATAATTATTTTATTTATTATTATGATTAAGAGATCGGAGTATAGCGCAGCCTGGATTAGCGCACCTGTTTTGGGTACAGGGGGTCGGGGGTTCGAATCCCTCTACTCCGACCATACTTATATATATTTTATTTACTTTTGAAAATAATTTTTTAATATTCCCTGAAAGCCTTATAATTATATCTCTAATTCAATTTATTTTTTCTTGAATACATATTTTTTTCATATAATAAATGTTTTACTTGGTATTTAATCCTTAAAGAAAATTCTTAAGTTAAGATAAAATTTGTTATGATCTTTTTTGACAAGTGCAGTATCTTAAGTATTTCAATAAGAGCGTTAATAATTATAAGACAAACAAAGCTGGGAACGCAACCCTCGCAGGCAACGCCCCAAATAGCTTTAAAGGAGGTATCTATTTTTTAAAATATAAAACTTAAAAGTCAAGGTTATTATTCTTATCAATTGTTAAAATTATTATAAATCTTACAAATAATAACAACGTTACCCCTATATAGATTTCTCTTTTTTAAAACAAATTCCCTAGATTTATTTACTTTTATTTACTTTTGATAAAGATATTTATCATCGCGACTATCTATTTTTATTATATAAATTATTTTTATGGGAATGTTAGCTTTTAGGGCTTGAAATTTAAAATACCTATTTTATCTGTTATGCCTTTTACTATAATCTACATCAAATATAATATATTAAGCTTGGTTTTGTCTGAAAATGTATTTAATAAAAAATTAATATACTCTTTTTTTAGGCGGAATAACTTCGCATTCATCAGTTAAGGTTTGCAAACTGACAGATTTGTAGCTTACATTTGCAACTGATGTTTCATCAACTTTTATCATAGAGTGCTTCATCCAATTTACATCATCCCTATCTTTAAAATCTTCCCTTGCATGTGCACCACGGGATTCTTTTCTATTTCTTGCCCCTTCAATTGTTGCAACAGCCTGATAAAGTAAGTTAGACAATTCAAGAGTTTCAACTAAATCACTGTTCCATACAAGGCTTTTATCTACAATTTTTATATTTTGAAATTCATTAAAAATTTTCTTCATTTTCACACAACCCTCAGTCAATAAATCTTCATCCCTAAATACAGCTGCATGTTTTTGCATAACTTTTTGCATTTTTAGCCTTAAATCTGCCGTTGATATATCTCCATTTGAGTACCTTATTTTATCAAATCTAGTAATTACTTTTTCTAAATCAGCTTTATCTATTTCAGATGAAAGCTCATTTTGTTTTAACAATTCAATAGCTTTTATACCAGCTGAACGCCCAAATACAACTAAATCTAGCAATGAGTTTGAACCTAATCTATTTGCCCCATGAACAGAAACACATGCAGCTTCACCAATTGACATAAGTCCTGGAATTATATTTCCATTTTCATCAACAACTTGACCATTATAATCTGTTGGAATTCCACCCATATTGTAATGTACGGTTGGAATTACTGGAATTGGATCCTTAAAAACATCAACTCCTGCGAAAATTTTTGCAGATTCAGCAATTCCCGGAAGACGAGAATTAATTATGTCTTTATCTAAATGATCAAGCCTTAACAAAACATGATCTTTATTTTTTCCAGCCCCCCTGCCCTCATTAATCTCAATAGTCATAGAACGGGAAACTACATCACGAGAGGCTAAATCTTTTGCACTTGGTGCATATCTTTCCATAAATCTTTCTCCGTTACCATTTACCAAATATCCACCTTCGCCACGAACGCCTTCAGTAATCAAACAACCAGAGCCATAAATTCCAGTTGGGTGAAATTGCACAAACTCCATATCTTCAAGCGCCAAACCTTGACGCAAAGCCATTCCACCGCCATCACCAGTACATGTGTGTGCAGAGGTTGCTGAAAAATACGCCCTTCCATATCCACCAGTTGCAAGTACTATAATTTTTGCCTTAAATAAATGTACTGTACCTGTGCATAAATCCATAGCCAGACACCCTGAAAATCCACCATTTTTTCCTTTTATTAAGTCTGTTACAAAATATTCTATGAAAAATTTTGCATCATGTTTTAAACACTGTTGATACAAAGTATGAAGTATTGCATGTCCAGTTCTATCTGCGGCCGCACAAGTTCTTTGAGCTGCCCCGCCTTCACCAAATTCTTTTGTCATTCCACCAAATGGGCGTTGATAAATTTTACCATCTTTAGTTCTTGAAAATGGAACCCCAAAATGTTCAAGTTCAATAATTGCCTGTGGTGCAGTTTTACACATATACTCTATTGCATCTTGATCTCCAAGCCAGTCAGAGCCTTTAATTGTGTCATACATATGCCATCTCCAATCATCTTCAGACATATTTCCAAGTGCAGCAGAAATTCCACCTTGTGCTGCAACTGTATGGCTTCTTGTTGGAAAAACCTTACTTATACACGCAGTATTTATACCAACTGATGCCATGGCTAAAGTTGCACGAAGCCCAGCTCCTCCACTGCCAATTACCAGTACATCGTACTCATGTTCCTGTATTTTGTATGACTGCATTACATTTTATATTAAATATATATTTTTATATAAATATTTATACTTTATTGTCAATTTATTTTAAAAACAACTTTTAAATCAAAAATAAATAAATTCGTTGACTGTTACTAATGCGTTATTTATAATTCTTAAAATTATAACCGTATGAAAGAAAGTAAGCAAATATTAATATTAGGTTGCGGAAAAACCGGAGAATCTATATTGAGCCATCTTTTACAGCAAAATAAAAACATAACTTTGTATGATGATAACATTGAAAATGCAATAAATCTTGCAAATAAATTTAAAAATATAAATATTTTAGAAAAAATTGAAGATTTAAAAAAGTTAGACATAGAATTTGCCGCAATTAGCCCTAGTATTCGTACAATTTTCAATCCACATAAAATTGTTTTAAAGTTACAAGAAATGAATATTAAAATAATTTCAGACTTCGATTTAATGTATCAAAATATAAATAAAAATATAAAATTAATAGGACTAACCGGTACAAATGGTAAATCAACAACTACCGCTTTACTTGATTTTGTATTAAAAGAACTTGGTAAAAACTCAATTTCCTGTGGAAATATTGGAACTCCAGTACTGGATTGTAACTTTGAAAATATTGAATACGTATGTATAGAGGCATCTTCTTACCAGCTTGAAATTTCATCAGTTTCATTTTATGCGGGAATTTTGTTAAATATAACTCAAGATCATCTCGAACACCACGGTGAAATGAGTGAATATATTAAACAAAAAATAAATATTTTTAAACATAATAAAGTCTCAATTATATCAAATGAAGATGAGCATTGCAAAAAAATATTAAATGAAAATGGTAATTACAATCAAATATCTTGTAGTGAAATATTAAAAGTGGGTTTTAGTTTTTATGAAAATAATTTTTATAAAAATAATGAAAAATTAAATTTTAATATCCAAGATTTGCAAATTTTAGGAAAACATAATATGCAAAATATTCTTGCAGTTTTATCTTTTTGTTTTTTTGAAAATTTTGATTTACAATCAACTTTTGATGCTATTTGCAAATTTAAACCCCTTCCACATAGAATGGAAATTGTTAGAAAAATAGGAAATATAACTTTTGTAAATGACAGCAAAGCGACAAATCCAAATTCTGTAAAATGCGCACTTTCATGTTTTAATGAAGTGTATTTAATTGCTGGTGGGGTTTCTAAATATCCAAAATCCATACTTGAAATATCTCAATATTACTCAAAAATTAAACACTTTTTATTAATTGGGAAGGCTGCAGCAGAATTTAATAATGATTTGCCGATAAAAAATAAACGAACCATGTACGCAAATATGAAAAATGCCGTAATTGATGCATATAATAAAGCAAAATTAGATATTAAAAAAGATCAATCTTTAAATCCAGTAATACTTTTATCCCCTCTTTGTGCAAGCTTTGATATGTATGAAAATTTTGAAAAAAGAGGAGATGATTTCAAAAATATTGTAAAAAATTATATAAATTAGCGCAAATTATTAATACTTACATTATTATAGGAGCCTTTAATCGCCTATAATAATTGGCATTTACATCCACACAACTATTATCTTGACGTTATAATTGAAAAATTTTGTATATTTTATAAAAAAAGAAGACCACTTCAACTGCCTTAGTGCTTTTAAAATTAAAGCAATAGGTAATAATAATTTTTGAATAGGAAGAGTTTTAAAGATTAAAATATAGTGGCAACAAAAACTGTAAAAGACTTTGAATAAGATTAACATCTTGGTGGTTTTATTTGATATTGTGCCTATTTTCATTGTATTTTAAAGTTTTATAAGATATAAGGTTGGAAATAAGGGCACATAACTCCATCTTTTCATCTTTTACTTTCAAGGATTACAACACCATTTTCTTAACTTTTAAATTTTGATATTATATATAGAATGATTACATTTTTGAAACTTTATAAAGATAAGTTTAGAGGTTTTTTGTGTATAGTTTCTTAGATTGTTATAAATTTGGATAATAATCATAGCAGGTTATTATCCATAAATATATAGCTACTTCTTCATTATTTCACCAAGGGTTGACCCAGAGGTTATGCTTGAATATAGAGTCTTGGCTTCATATTCCTTGATTGACAAAGTAAGCTTTTTTGGGTTATCAATGTAACTAACAATTGAGGCTTTTACAGTGAAACCAACTTGTAATGACGAAAAGGATTCACCGATTTCGAATTTTTTAATAAAAGACAGCATGGCTCCATTTAAAGTGGAAACTATTAAGCCATCATGCCTTATTTCCATAATGTTGCAATCTATAAATGCACCAGTAATAAATTTAGCTTTACTTGCTTCAATTTCTTGGTCGAAGAATTGCTTTATACCAAGTCTAACTCTTTGAGTTTCAGCGCTTCCTTCTATGTATATTGTTTTAATTTCGTCCCCAATTTTATATTTTGCTGGAATAAAATTATCAATACCATAGCAAATATCATTAACGCTTACAAGGCCATCGATTTGATCATTTAAGGATACAAACATTCCAAAATCTGTGATATTTGTTATTTTTCCACTAATTATATCGCCAGATTTGAATTGAGATATAAAATTTACCCATGGACTTTCCGTTAACTGCTTAACACCAAGACTAATTCTATGTTTATCTATATTTATATCAAGAATAATAGCTTCAACATCTTGACCAACCTTATAATCTTCTTTTAATTTTTTACCTGCATCATTTTTCCAACTTAATTCAGACATATGAACTAAGCCATCAATTCCGTCTTCAAGTCCTATAAAAATTCCATAATTAGTAATATTTACAATCTTGCCATTGACCTTGCTACCAATTTTATATTTTTCACCAAAACTACTCCAAGGATTTTCCTGTAATTGTTTAATACCAAGGGATATTTTTTCTTCAACTCTGGAGAATTTTAAAATCTTTACCTTAACTTTTTGACCAATTTTCAATACCTCTGCTGGGTGACCAACCTTTTCCCAAGATATATCAGTTACATGCAACAATCCATCTATGTCGCCAAGATTAACAAATGCACCATAAGGAGTTATATTTTTCACAACACCCTCAACTACATCACCTTCTTTGGCTTTATCTAAAAACGCATTTCTAAATTCTTTTCTTGATAAGTCTTTAACAGCTTTTCTTGAAACTACAACATTTCTTAGTTTTGGATCAAGATGAATTATCATAACTTTTTGTCTTGTTCCCAATAAAGATGAAGATTCAAAGAACACCTCGGAATCAACCTGACTTCCTGGAAGGAAAGCAATAATTGAATTAATATCAACAACAAAGCCACTTCTAGTTTTTGCAAAAATTAAAGCATCAATAGACTCAGATTCCTTATGGCATGATAAAATTTTAGCCCAAGAATCTTCACGAATAGCTTTTTCTTTGCTTATTTTTAAACCAGTTTCCCTGTAATCAAGCTCTGAAATATAAGTTTTTATCTCACTACCTAACACTATTTCTTTTTTATCTTCAGATCTAAAAAATTCTTTCAAACCTATTCTTCCCTCTGATTTTAAACCAGAGTCAACCACTATATAACCCTTTTGATCATTAATTTCAACAATTTTTGATTTTATAACACTTTTAACTGCATTTATGTTAGATTGCGTCAAACTTTGGTTTATCATTGCAAAAAAATCATCATCCGTCATGTGTGAATAGTTTGGAAAGCTAGCACAAGTACTTTCTGGCGTTGAATTATCTGCATTATTAATTTCTTTCAAATTTTCCTGTGACATAAATCAATTTATATTAAAATCTAAAAACTTTCCATAATTCATAAAACTATTCTTATTTTAGTCAAGTTTTTTTTAATAAATTTTTTAATTTTTTTACTTGTTTTTTATTTCATCCTAAATTTCACTGTACATGTATATGGAATTCTGATAAATGTTTTTTGAAAAAATTGCAAACCAAACAAAAATAATATTCATTTCCATATTATTCATACTTTTTTTAGGAATATCAACTTTTTGTAATATATCAAAAGAACAAAACCCAGATGTCAAAGTTCCACTTATATATACATCCATTCAAATGCGTGGAATATCCGCAGAAGATGCTGAAAGATTAATTTTAAGGCCAATTGAAAAAAAATTTAAAGGAATATCAAATGTTAAAAAAATATCCTCTCAATCTGTCAATGGATATGCCTCCATAGCTGTTGAATTTAACGCTGGATTTGACGTGTCAACCGCTTTAACAAAAATTAAAGACAAAATAAATGAAGCACGTAGCGAACTTCCCAAGGAAATTGAGGAACCAATCATTAAAGAAATAGATTTTAGTAAGTTTCCAGTACTAAATATAGCTATATATGGCAATTTAAATGAAAGAGAGTTAATGCGGATTGGAAGGTTTTTACAAAAAAAGATTGAAATGATTCCAAATGTACTTGAGGTTAATTTAATTGGGGATAGAAAGGATTTAGTTGAAATTTTTGTAAATCCATCAGTTTTTAATAAATACAAAATAACACCACATGAAATATCATCAATTGTAAATTCAAATAATAAATTAATATCTGGTGGATTTTTAAATTTGAAAAAATCATCCTCAGTTATATCCTCTGAGTCCGTTTTAAAAACAATTACCGATATAGGTAATACACCGCTGATTGCAAGAGATAAAAATATTGTCAAAGTAAAGGATATAGGTAGACTAAATAAATCTTTCATTGAAAGTTCAAATGTTGCTTATATAAATGGAAAGCAGGCTGTAGTACTTGAGGTATCTAAAAGATATGGTGCAAATATAATTCAAACAATAGATAGTATTAAAAAATTAATAGAAAATGAAAGGGAATTTATATCAAATGATGTAAAGATAGAATACTCAAGAGACAGCTCCAAAGAAATCATAGATTCCCTTTCTGATCTTGGTAATAATGTTATTTTTGCCGTAATATTGGTAGTTGTGATAGTTGTTAGCCAGCTTGGAAAAAAACAGGGTATAATTACAGGAATGTCAATTCCTATTTCATTTTTTATTGGAATAATTGCAATAAATTTTTTAGGATATACATTAAATATGGTAGTATTATTTGCTTTAATTTTGGCATCTGGTATGATAGTTGATGCGTCAATAATAGTTACTGAATATGCAGATCGATTAATGTCGCAAGGTGAAACCAATAAAACTGCATATTTCAAAGCTGCAAGTAGGATGTCAGCACCTGTTTTGTCTGCTACAATTGGAATAATAATAGTTTACTTTCCATTATTATTATGGCCTGGTATTGTGGGTCAATTTATGAAATTTATACCAATTACAATTATTGGTGTACTATTTGCATCTATTGTTTCTGCTTTAGTGTTTATTCCAGTTTTGGGATATATATTTGGAAGCATAACTCAAAAAGACAAGACAAGACACGAAGATGAAAGGAATTTCATGAATATATCTGAAACTGGAAATGTTTTAAATCTTACAGGTTTTACGGGTATATATATAAGCTCTTTAAATAAAATACTAAATTTTCCTAAAAAAATAATACTGTTTGTTTGTATTGGCTTTGTTATTTCGATAATATCTTTTAAGTTAATTGGGAGAGGGGTTCAGTTTTTTCCAAGCGTAGATGCAAAAAATATACAAGTTATAATGCACTCTGGTGGAAATATAAACCTTGAAGAAAAAACAACTATAATGCGAGACGTGGAACAAAAATTATTCCAATTAAAAGGTGAGGTAAAAATGTTCTATACAAAAATATTTGGAAACTCAGGAAATCAAAACGGAGCTTACGATGACGATATTATTGGGGTTGTAAATCTTGATTTAGTGGATTGGAATAAAAGACCAAATTCGGATGAAATAACTTTAAATATTAAAGATATATTAGTGAATCAATCTGGTGGATTAATTGAGATACTACAAGAAAGACCTGGACCAAGATCTGGCGCAAAAAGTATTCAAATTGAGATTATGTCTGCAAATATAGATAAATTAAATACCGTATTTAATGCAATTTTAAATCATATTAAGGAAGATTCAACGATAAAAGATTTATCAACTTCCCTTCCTTCCGATAAATTCAAAATAGATATAAACTTTAATAAACCAATTGCATTAAAATACGGAATAAACGCAGAAACACTAAGTGGTTTTATAAAAATGTGCACAAATGGAAGTTTTTTAACAAATTTTAGACCTGATTACTCAAATGATTCTGTAGACGTGGTTTTAAAATTTGAAAAACAATATTGCAATATAGACAAAATTCCAGAACTATCTCTATATTCAAATCAAAAAATGGTAAAATTGGGCTCAATCTCAACTATAACAATGAAAAAAGATTTTTCCGTTATTAAAAAAATAGATGGAAATATAGCTCTCACAATATCGTCAAATCTTCAAGTTGGTGAAAATATTGCACAAAAGGTCTCTGAAATTGACATCTGGATTAAAGAACAAAAATTTGATAAAGATGTATTTGTAAAATTTGCCGGTGAAGATGAAGATAGCAAGGAAACTGGAGATTTTTTAGCAAAGGCTTTTGGAACTGCAATATTCTTAAAAATTGCAATATTAATAGGTCAATTTAAGTATATATACTATGCTTTGGTCGTTATGTCTTCAGTGATTTTGTCAATCATGGGAGTTTTATTTGGATTGATACTAACGGGTAAATCCTTTGGAATTGTTATGTGTGGGCTTGGAGTTATATCTCTTGCTGGAATTGTTGTAAGTAATAACATTATATTAATAGATACATATCAACGATTTATAAAAGAAGGGCTTGATGTAAAAGTCGCTATTCTTCGTACTTGTGCACAAAGGTTTCGCCCGATTTTAATGACATCCGCAACAACAATTATAGGTCTAATTCCAATGGTTGGAAATTTTTCTATTGATTTTTTTGATACAAAAATAGTCTATAATTCACCAGGTGGACAATGGTGGGAACAGTTATCAACAACAATAGCAAGTGGGCTTTTATTTGCAACTGTATTTACACTTTTCCTTACGCCGTGCTGTTTATTGCTTCATACTCCGGAAACTCATTCAAATATAGTTAAAAAACCACATGTAAATTTAATTACAAAACTTAAATCTGCAATAAAGTGATATTAATTTCAAACCAAAAAAATCTTGAAGATTTAGTTAAAATATTAGAAAAACTTTCAATTATATCACTAGATACGGAATTTGCAATATACACTGAGGATGAATATTTTCCAAGACTTTCAATAATTCAAATAGCCTACTATGAAAATGATATACAAAAATTTGCAATTATAGATATACTTTCAAAGGAAATTACATCTTTCATTTCTCTTAAAGCTATACTTTCAAATAAAAATATTATTAAAATTATTCACTCATCTTTACATGATATATCCGTAATGTCATCTTGTTTTGGATGTAAAATTAATGGAGTTTTCGATACGCAAATTGCATACTCTATGCAAAAATCACAATCCACACCAATTGGATATTCTACTCTATCAAAGGAATTATTTAATGCTGATATTGATAAAACTTATCAATATTCAAAGTGGCTAAAAAGACCAATAAAAAATGAAATGCTTGAATATGCAAAAATAGATGTCGTATATTTACATGCTGCATATGAAATATTACAAAAAGAAATTACGGAAAATGGAAATATTCAATATTTTGAAAGCGATATGAAGCACTTAAATGAAATGCTTGCATTGAAAACAAGGTTTTCTTATAAAAAAATTGAAATTCAGGAACAAAATTACAGCACAATTGAAAAATCTAGAATATATTTACTTTCAAATTTTCGTGAAACTTTAGCAATCAAAATGAACTTAAGTTTAAATATTTTAATGCCACAAGATGTTTTATTGAATGTAATAAAACTAAAATACGAAGATATGATTGAAGAAGTTTCATCTTATAATATAATTTTAATTGAAATTTTAGATTTTATTAAAGAGGAAGACTGGAATTTTGCAAATCAAATTTTTAATCATGACTTTTTATCGAAAAATATCAATAAAATGCACTCTGTATCAACCAAAATAAACTCTATAGTAGATAATGTTTCAATGAAGTATAAAATTTCAAAATTTATCCTTGCATCATCAAATGAGTTAAAATTCTTGACAAAGTCAATTATTGCATCACAAGATATAACAAGAGAAAATTTAAATATTTTAAATTTCTGGAGATTTGAGCTATTTGGTAAAAAAATTATAGATTTGTTAAATTTATGAAAATAATATTCATGTCAAGTGGCGGAATAGGGGTTTCGGTATTAAATGCCTTACTTCAATCTAGCCATGAAGTCGTTGCTGTATATACAAATTCTGCAAAAAATTTAGGCAGAGGTCAACAACTTACATTTAGCGAAATTCATAATATTGCAAAAGATCGAAATATTAAAGTTTGCATGCCAAATAGTTTTAAAAATGAAGATGTAAAAAGTGAATTTACTCAAATTGAACATGATATAGTTGTAGTTGTATCTTATGGATTTATACTTCCAAATTTTGTAATTTATGGTAAATATCAGGCAATAAATCTACATCCATCAAATTTACCAAAATGGCGTGGTGCAGCTCCGATTGAAAGATGCATTGAAAATGGAGATACTTATACAGAAATTTGTACAATGTTCATGACACCAGAGCTAGATGCAGGAAATATAATTGAAAGATTTCAAATAAAAATTGAATCAAAAACTACAGCATGTGATATCTATAAAATAGTTTATGAAAAAGGTGGAAAAATGATTATTTCAGCATTAGATAAAATTCAAAAAGGTGAATGTGATGCAGTTTTACAAAATGGAGATGTTTTATATGCTAAAAAAATTCAAAAATCTGAGCTTGAATTAAATTTACATGAAATTGATGCAAATATGGCGTACAACAAAATTCGTGCATTTTCAAATTATGGATATAGTTATATAATTTACAATAATGAAAGAATCAAAATAATTGCCGCTGAAATGGAAAATAAAAATATATTACAAAAAGATATTGGAAAAATAGATGAAAATTTTAATCTTTATTTAAAAAATGGAATAATAAAACCAATAATTGTTCAAAGACAAGGTAAAAATCAGATAAAAATAGAAGATTTTTTAAGAGGATGGAAAAAATAAATGACATAAAGTGCAATATTTTTATTTCCGCTAATGCTGGGTCTGGAAAAACCAAGGTTTTAGTTGATAGATTTATATCTCTGCTACTTTCTGGATGTGATATTTCTAAAATTTTATGTATAACTTATACAATTTCCGCAACACAAGAAATGAAAAATAGAATATATGGAAAAATGATAGAAATACTAAATGCAATAAATGCCAATGATTTGAATTTTATAAAGCAATATCAAAATTACAATGAAGATAGTATTAAAAAAAATATTGAATATGCCTTACTTAATATTGAAAAAATAAAAATCCAAACCTTTCATTCATTTTGCACGGAAATAATTCGTAATTGCCATAGTTTACTTAATGTAGATCAAGATTTTAAAATTTTATCAGAAGAAGGGGATTTAAATGTTAAATTATATAAAAATCATATCAAACAAGATTTTTTAAATGAAATTAAAGATGAAAATGTAAAAAATTCGATAAACATCCTAATGCATGAATATGGAAAGCATTGGTTTGAAAAATTTATCGATGAAGGGATAATAAATCTTCATTTATTTAGCAGAATTTTAAAAAATAAAGATCAATATTTACAAGTTTATAAAAATTATATTAACCTTAAAGGGGGCTATATTAACCTTGAAGAGGATTGCAAAAAAAAATTATATAAAAAATTTATACATAATGAAGAGCTGTTGAATTTGGTAAAATCTTGCACCAATTTGAAATCAAAGCAATCTGAATTTGCATCACAATGGCTAAATATGAATGATTGTGATAAAATTAAAAATATTCAAACATTAATATTAAATTACCACACTAAAGAGTTTGCAATTAGAAAAAAATTAACCCCAGAGGAGGTAAATTTAGCAGACTGTATATATAGAACTTTAAAATCTATGTTTTCCTTGCATTCCGTATATTTAACTGAGCACTTTTTAAATCTTCAGCAATTAATATGTAAAAAATATGAAAACTTAAAGACTGAAAATAATGTTTTAGATTACGATGATATAATATATCTTGTTTGTCATGAACTTAAAAATACAGTTTTTATAGAAAAAATATATCAAAAATATAACCATATTTTACTTGACGAAGCGCAGGATATGTCAACGCAACAATGGGAAATTATAGATGCAATATTCCATGAATACACTTCAAACTATCAAGAAATATGTAAAACAATTTTTGTTGTTGGTGATGAAAAACAATCAATTTATGGGTTTTGTGGTGCAAGCGTTGAAAGTTTTTCCTCAAGATTTGAGAAATATAAAATAAAATCACAAGAAAATTTGATACCATTTACCGAAATAAAATTACTTACCTCTTATAGATCTTGTCCCGAAATTTTGTCATTTATAGATGATTTTTCCAAAAAGGATATAATAAAAAATTTATCAAATATATCAAACTCAAGCCATATACCATATAAGACAGACCGTGGTTTGGTTGAAATTATTACAATAGATAGTAAAAAAAGCACAGAACAGTATTATAACGATGAAATGGAAGATAATGAAAATGAGCAAAATGACTTAAATTACTATGATGAAATTTGTAAAAAAATACTAGAACTAAACAAGGAAATTCCATTTAATGAAATTATGGTGCTTACAAGAAATAGAAATACAAATTATAAAAATTTCATTAAAAAAGCAAAAATATATAATATTCCAGTTCAGTCAGACAGAGAGTCTGATAATATTTCAAAAAGATACTTACTTGATATTCTTTCTATCATTGGGTTAGTTTTAAAAATATTACCAGAGTATGACTTTGCATCACTTTTGAAGTCTGATATTTTTAATTTTACAGATGAGGAGATAATGAAATTACAAAAAAATAAAAATTTCACAATAGAGTATTTAAAAACTATAGATAAATTTAATACAATATATCAAATATTATATGATATTTACGAAGTTTCATCAAATTTAAGAGAATTTTTATTATATTTAATTAACAACGAAACATTAAAAAATAAATTTCAAAAATATAATGAATTAATTTTAAATAAAGCATTTGAAGAAATATTTAAATATTCAAAAAATATGAACAATATAGAAATTTATTTGTTTTTAAAATCACAAATTGATGACATAAACTTTGTTTCAAAAGATAATTTTAGCACACAGTTAATGACAATTCATGGATCAAAGGGGCTTGAAGCAAGGGTTGTTATTTTTATTGAAAATGACTTTCATATTAATAAATTACAAAGTAAAAGAACCGACAATCAATATACAATCTTTTCAAAACCGGATTATAATTTTTTTACAGCAAAATCTCGAACCTTTAAAAATGTAGATAAAATGTATAAATATAGAAATGAAGATATGCCATTTTCACAAGAAATTATACAAAGAAATGAAGATTTTGAACTATCAGAGCATATAAGGCTATTATATGTGGCATTCACAAGAGCAAAAGAAAGATTAATATTATTCATATCAAAAAATGAATATATTACGTAAAAAAAGGACTTTTAATCTCTAAGGTCTTATATAGCTCTCTTTTTTCAGATCTAGGGTTACTTCGTACATTATATTCAAACATTTTATTTTTATCCAAAAGAGTGATAAATACTTTTTCAGTTAAGTTTTGATGAGAAATATCTGGGTTATTCTTTAGTATATGAGATACAATCCCAAGTAAAGCTCCAAGATTTTTTTGTATATTTTTATAACTTTCTTTAATTACCATGATTGCATGTGTGGAATTTATATTCATAACAACTTCCTTATCTTTATCGGTCTCTTTTATATTATTAGCATTTTTAACTTTATTTATGTCTACAAACCTACTTACTTCAATCACCTCCTGTCGTACAGCTTCCATTATTAAATTAGTTGCAGTGTCTTGTTTTAATTTATGTACGGCTAAATTATTTTTCTTTATTAAATTTGATATTATTGGGCCTTGATACTCTGTAATTACATCAAATTGCCTTTTAGTTTTAATTAATAACTTAGTTAAATCAAATACTTTTTCACCTTTATTTACGGCATTATTTAGTAAAATAACGTCATATATGACTGAAATTGCATATATCATGGGATTAAGGGCTATACATGGATAAATAGAGGCGGATATATCAGGTAATTTTTTATTTTTACTTATATTGTAAATAAATTTATAATAATTTTGATCATCTGATTTTATAGAAATATCGTCTTGGGTACAATTCATTTTCAATAGACAATCAATGTATGAAAATATTGAAAAATCTGTAATTAATTGATTTTTTTTAAACATCTGAAAGCAAATATATTTAAATATAAAACTATATCTATAGTTACACTTTTGTAAATCATTCCAATCATCTGGAGATGTTTCATCACAACACTCAAGCCAAGTGTGCAAAGAGTTAATTTGCTCAAATATTAATGTTTTCATTGCATCAATATTTTTTAAATCACACTTTATATTAATTACACTTTCATCAAGAGATAAATTTTTTGAAATTATATTTGATATTGAAAATACGTCTTTAGTTGGTTTTTCTATGGAAGAAATTTTATTTTTATGTTTATTATATAAATCAACTCCATTTACAATTGGCATAATCAAAGATTGCTTGGACTTTGGAAGTTTCATGGAATAAAAAATATTCAATAAATTTTTATTCATATCTTATGAAATCTAAATCAAATTTAATTGTTAAATTAAGAATATCCATAATTTCTTTTTTATTTTTACTTATTTTATATGAATTATTAATCAAGTGTATTGCTTGTTGTGAAATTTCCAAATAATCATCACTCATTAAATGCAATAAAAAACAATCATATTTCGAATCTTTTTTATAATACTTTGTATTGTGTTTTACTATAAAATAAAAAATTAAAGTCGAAGAATACACAACATTATCAAATAAATTGATGTTTTTTGATACCATTTTTATCATTTTTGTAAAATATTTTTCAATTTCAGGATTTTGTATAGACTTTTTATTAAAAAATTTTTCACAATCTTGAATTATTAAATTACGCTTTTCAAGTATAATACTTGCCAGTCTAAGGACTGTATTGGTTTCTTTGTAATCTAAAGTTAGTATATTTCGCTGTACAAAATTCATTATAAATAATGCTTTTTGAAGTAAAAAATTCATATCATAAATTATAAAATATTCAAATCTTTCTTCACTTAAGGTTCCGTTGAATAATTTTTTATAAAATTCACTATTTATTAAAAGTTGAAATTTGGACATATCATTTAATGAAAAGTTTTTTATCAAAAACGACTCATTTTCATCAAGCGAAATATAATTCATAAAAAAAACTAGAATATTATTTTTATAACTTTAAGTTAAGTTGATTTGTTTTTATCGATATTGTTTTTTTTAGTCAAGATTAAAATATTAATTTTTATATTTTTCTTCATTACATCATTTGCAAATGCAAAATTGAATGGACTTTACATAGGATTTGGTGGAAATGTACAACAAGGCAGAACTAATTCTGTATATTTTTATAATCTTAAAAATGGCAACACAATACAAATAAATACTCAAGATAGCTCTGATTTATATGGTGTCACAAAAAGCTCTTCAAATTTTTTAGACGGTACAATAGGTTATTTATTTAAAATTGGAAATAAATATTCATCATTTTCTTTTTTATTTGGACCAGAAATAACAGCTCCATTTAGTAATAAACACTCTTTTATTATTGAAAATAGTAGTGCCGTTGGATCTGATATCTATGGAGGTAATGATGCTAACCAGTCATACTCAGTAAAGGGTTTCATGGGAACCTTTAATGAAAAATATTCCATTGTTGGTAAATTTGGTATTGCATTTGAAGATAAAGCCTTAATATATGGGCTTGCAGGTGCATCTTTTGCAACGCTATCGAATGCAAAACTTTATGACCGCTATAAAGCAAATATTACCGATGCAAGTGTAACAGATACAGGCGTAGACACAATAACCCCGATCAACGATAAATCATCATACGGCCTTAAAAGTGGTATTGGGGTAATGATAAAAATTAATGAAAGCGTTAATTTTGGCATGGAGTATGTTAGCATATTATATCAATATAAAACTAATGTATTGGTTTACAATTATACTAATACAGCTTCTTTTAATTCGATAATAAGTGGGGGCAGAATGTATTTAAATATTTCATTGTAATTTGTTATATGAAACAAAATTTTAAAAGAATTCTTTATAAGATATCAGGTGAGGTTTTAATGGGAAATCGCGAATATGGTCAAGATAATACAAAAATAATTGAAATTGCAAAAGATATTAAGGATGTATATGACAAAGGTATTGAAATTTGCATAACAGTTGGTGGTGGTAATATTTTTAGAGGAATTAGCCACAATGAATCAGGGATTGATAGAGTAACCGGAGATTACATTGGAATGCTTGCGACGGTAATGAATGCCCTTGCCCTACAAAGTGCAATAGAAAATTTAGGTATTGATACAAGGGTTCTTTCTGCAATTAACATCTCATCCATGTGTGAAAACTATATTCGCAGAAAGGCTTTAAGGCATTTATCCAAAAAAAGAATTTTAATATTTGCCGCTGGAACTGGAAATCCATTTTTCACAACAGACACTGGTGCAGTTTTAAGGGGAATTGAAATGAACTGTAATGCAATTTTAAAAGGAACAAGTGTGAACGGAGTGTACAACAAAGATCCAAAGAAATATCCAGATGCTATAAAATTTGATACAATTGATTATGCAAAAGTTATTAAAGATAATTTAAGAGTAATGGATATATCCGCAGTTTCAATGGCAAAAGATAATAATATTCCAATTTATATTTTTTCTATAAAGAACTCTAAAACTCCATTATCAGATTTAATTTATAAAAATGCAATACACACAAAAATTAATGTATACTGAAATTCACAGGTTATCAATTTAGATGAAATATTGAAAAAATTTCAAAAAACATCCTTTTTTCATCTTGACAATTAAAATACTACAATAATAATCATGTTGGAGGAATGGCTGAGTGGTCAAAAGCGGCTGACTGTAAATCAGCTCTCGTAAGGGTTCGTAGGTTCAAGTCCTACTTCCTCCACCAATGAAATTTATACAAAAAAACCAAAGATATTTATTCTCTTGTACATTAAATCTTACAGAGCATTGATGTCATTTTATTTTAAAATTCAAAATTAAAACCTAAAGTTGTTACACTGTATGAAATTTGTGTTCAATAGTTAATTCATTACTAAAAGTACGCATTCGGTATACTCTGCAAGATCTGATCATTTTTTTACCATTTTCATCAACTCTCTTATCATTTGTGTTAAATATATTCTTACTTACATCTTGGATTTTGATAGAAAACATGTTAAATATTTCTATTATTTTTCTAGAAGTATCTTCATCATAACCATAAGTCTGCCGTAACTTAGATTTTATGTCATGTTGCCAGACTTTAAAACCCGTATTTTCCCCTTCACGAGAATCGTATTTATGTTCTAAAGCTTTACTCTTCATGTAATCATTAAACATTTCGAACAATTGATCGAAATTTAAGTTTCCTCCTAATTGTTGAATTCTTTGTTGAAGTTCTAGATTTTCACGAAGTTCATCTTTTGCTTTTCCTATAACATATTCAACCATTTTATTCAATATTTGTCTATCTGTTAATCCAGGATTACGTTTTTTTACTAATTGGTATTCTTGGGAACATATATTAATCTGTCCAACACTTTCATCTCCTATTTTAACGGCAGACCACTTTTTTAGGTATTGTGGGAATTGTTGTGGGTATTGTTGACCGTATGGGACTTGTTGTTGGGGTAGGACTTGTTGAACGTATGGGTATTGTTGACCGTATGGGAATTGTTGTTGGGGTAGGACTTGTTGAACGTATGGGACTTGTTGTTGGGGTAGGACTTGTTG
>Ga0214919_10000422_pt1 | contig 72236 bp, 66 predicted proteins | sample LL1503_MetaG_FD_177994 | JGI IMG/M metagenome (GOLD analysis project Ga0214919, IMG submission 177994) | Freshwater microbial communities from Lake Lanier, Atlanta, Georgia, United States - LL-1503 | ecosystem: Environmental > Aquatic > Freshwater > Lake | place: USA: Georgia | collected... | reverse complement strand
CGTTATTTGATTTAAGTTTTGTGTAAAAATCCCAGCCAAATGCTGGATTTTCAATAAAAATACCCAACATTAAGGCGGCTGCTCCTGAATAAAAAGGACTAGGGATAACAATTTTGTCTTTGAATTCCGGTTTATTCAAGTCAGAAAAAGACGTAAGTTTTGATGCCAAATTCTTATTAAAAACCAAGCCAATGCTAATTTTTTTAGTGCCACAATAGGTTTTATCAGAATCATAAAACGCTTTTAAGTCTTCGGCAATTTCAATTCCATCTAAGGAACCTAAGAGTCCTTTGTGCTTTAGGTTTTCCATGGCTAAGGTGTCAGAAATCATGATGACATCTGCCTCAAAGTTACCGTTTTTAGTCTCTAACAAAAATCTATTAACGACTTCGGTTGTGCCGGATCTAAAGACTTCAACATGAATATCAGGATATTTCTTTTGAAAAGCATTAACAAGTGCCACAATGTCTTTGTTATGTTGAGAAGTATAGAGGATAACGTTCTCTTTTTTCCTTTCACAGCCCCATAAAAATAAGAAACATATGCAATATAGAAAAAATTTTTTCATAATTACTTTTGATGCATTGCTAAACATTTGCCTATCCATAGACGTGTTAGTTTTTCCTGTAAAGAATTTTGCGAGAGCCGCTTATTTAGGCATTCAAAGTCAACCAGATCAAGAAGTTGGTCCTGATTCGCGCAAGAATAAACGATTTTCTCTTCACCGGTAACAGGATCTTTATGAATTTGCAGGCACTGCGCGCAGATTTCTTTCATCATGCATTGCATTGGTGAATTGATGCTGCCAATCGCAATGTGTTTTGGATTTAAATAGGGACTTAATGCTGTATGACGAGCCTTTGCGACTGCTGCCATCATGCGGTCAGAGCCAATGACAATCAGGCGATTCACCTTATTCAAAGCGATTTGCTGTTTGCCAAGTTCGCCTTTGGCATAAGCCTCTATAGCGTTTACGATATTTCCCACATAGCTAAGATCTTGAGGGCGGCCCGGACTAAAGCCTGGGGTTTCATCGCTGCACCAAATAATTTGATCAGCAGCTGCTTCAATCTCAGCAATTTTGTAGCGATCTTGGAGTTTCTTATACCCTGCAAAATAAAGGACACTGCATCCTTTTGCCCTAAGGTTTTGCCCTATGGAAAAAAGAACCGCATTGCCAAGGCCGCCGCCTATTAACAGAACAGTTTGATTGGTTGGAATTTCGGTTGGTTCACCCGTTGGTCCCATCAACACCACAGGTTCTCCTGGTTTTAAAAGTTGGCAAAGGTTTGAGGAACCGCCCATTTCAAGAACGATTGTTGAAAGCAGACCTTTTTCAGGGTCAACCGAAGCGCCGGTTAAGGCCAGACCTTCCATGGCAAGGCGAGTTTTATTTACAAGTGGCGCTAAGGTTTCAAAGTTTTGTAGGCGGTAAAATTGTCCAGGTTTAAAGGCTTTTGCTGCCAAGGGCGCCTTAATCACAACTTCGACAATGTTTGGGGTTAGGCGGTTGATAGCCTCAACCTTTGCACGGAGGAGGTTATTGATGTTGCTTAAGAATCCGCTTAAGTCTTTTTGGCCAGGGGTGCGTTTCAACACGCGGCTTATAACTGGATAACCTTGCTTGGCACTGCCCATGGCTTTGACCACATTTCCAGCGAAGGAAGGGTGGAGGTCACCAAAGAAACTTGTGCCCTTATTATTTCTAAAGCGCATCAAAACATGGACCTCTTGCGGTTTTGCGAGGCGCTCAGGGGACACAGGTTCGCCATTTTCATTAATTGCCTGAAAGGTCAGGTTTTTACCGGCTGTATTCAGGGTGATTTGATCGGGTGTATCATAGCGTAAATTGGTATTTGGCTTGGTTCCGGCGGCAACCAAAATGCTGTGTGCAGATAGAGTAAGTTCTCTGTCCTTGTGCTTAACGGTTAAGCTTTCGGCAGAGCCATATGGATCAACATTGACCCGAATAGGTGTGGCGTGATCCAAAATGCTAATCCCTTCTTGAATGGCAAGGGCAACCTCCTCGTGATTCAGGGTATAACTTGGGGCATCCGTTATGTCGCGACGATAGGCAATTGTAGCGCCTCCCCACTTTTGAATAAGCTTTTGAACTTCAAGGGGGTTTTCTGCTGTATTTATTGCACGGGCATGTTCCAGCATTTCATCGGCCAAGGCATTCTCATAAGCTGTCCACCCGTTTCGAACGTTTGTTTCGCCCAATTCAAGGGCAAGCTCATGATAACGATCAGAAAACTTTTTAACCTGTACAGGGTAATATGCCATGGCTTCGGTTGCTGTATCAATGGCGGTTAGACCGCCGCCAATGACAACGACTGGCAGGCGAATTTGAAGGTTGGCAATAGAATCTTTTTTAGCGGCACCTGTTAGCTGAAGGGCCATTAAAAAATCACTGGCCTGACGCACACCAGGTGCAAGAGCGTTTTCCATATCAATTAAGGTCGGACTGCCTGCGCCAAGACAAAGGGCCACATGATCAAAACCTAAGTCAAAAGCCTGATCGATTGTCAATGTTCCGCCCAATCGTACGCCACCAATCAGGCTAAATTGAGAACGGCGTTCTAACAAAAGGCGAATGATTTTCAAGAAATTTTTGTTCCAACGTACCGTGATGCCATATTCAGCAACACCACCAAAGCCGCCCAATATACGTTCATCAAGGGGTTCGCTGATTTGATCAAGATTATAAATCGGCTTAAAAGTGGTTCTTGAACCATCTAAGTTAATGCCGTTAAGATTTTCTGGAAGAGGCTCGATCTTTAATCCTTCAATCCCCACCACTGTATGTCCATCGTTCATAAGGTGATGGGCAAGCGTAAATCCAGCGGGACCCATGCCTGCCACCAGGACGGTTTTACCGCTTTCGGGCAGGGGCAGGGGACGCTTAAAGTTTAATGGATTCCATCGGGTCAAGAGGCTGTAAATCTCAAATCCCCAAGGCAGGCCCAAGATGTCATTTAATATTTGTGTTTCAATGCCGGGGATATTCACAGGTTCTTGTTTTTGATAGATGCATGATTTCATGCAGTCATTGCAAATGCGATGACCTGTGCCGGCAACCATAGGATTATCAATAATGGCTGTGGCGAGTGCCCCAAGGCTGCAGCCCTCTGATTTGAGTTTATTCATCTCAGAGATTTTTTCCTCTAACGGACAACCCGTCAGGTTGGTGCCGAAATAATTCTTTTGAAAACGCCCTGTCTCGGGAATTTTTGATTTAAGGCCTTTGGAACAGGAATCCTTGCCTTGCTTATGACACCAAATGCAGTAATTAGCCTGATCCAACGCTTGTTCACGGTTGACGCCTGTATCAGTTAGGGGAAATCCTTCCCGTTTGCGTAAATCGTTTAGATGCCACCTACCGCCGGAATCTTGAACAAGGCCATGAATCAAATGATCAAAATCAAGTTTTTGCGGTGTTTTGAAAAGAACCCCGTCTTTATGAAGTCTTTTGCCTTTTTCGGTCAGCGTTGCCCATGCGGCATATTTGGCCGCTTGTTCTAGGATGTCCTTGTTATTTTCTTCGTCTTGTTGCCAAACGGTAATAGCCTTTGCAAATTCAAGTTCTGAGGATAGAGGCAGGTTATTTTTGACAGCGCTTGCTTCTTCATCAGTGACTGAGGGGTATTTTTTGACCGCATATCGTTGCACGAATTGCCGCTTGACGGACATTAGAGGGGTAAGGTCGCTGTGTGCCGTTTGAAGAGCCATAACCTCAGTTTTGATGTTAAAGAGATTGCTTATAAAATCCTCTAAGATCGGCGCTAGGGCAATAATCAGATTGCTTTCTTCAATCGGCATAAGCGGAACGTTACGGACAGTTGTTAAGGCAGCGCTAAGGTCAGCGGAGGTTTCCTTTAAGAAATCCTGAAACGCCGCGTCAACCTTGGCAAGACCCTGGTTCGTATAAAGATCCTCAAAAGCAAGGTTGTAGGAAAGATAGAGGGAGGGCGATGAGTTATGCATTTATTCTCATTAACACTTTATCAACAGTTACGTTCTATAATACAGGGTGTAAGTGAGGGGGAAGGTCGTCCCTGCTAAAAAGGTGCCTAGGCCATTTTTAAATGGGTTTGGGAATTTGGTCACCTTACAATAAAACACTATTCTAAAAACCTTAATGCCTTCTTAAAACTTATCAACACCATATTCTGAGTGTACGTTTTTTGCAATAAATCTGTTCATTCCAATAGAGTTTGTGTATACCTGAAGGCGAATGGGATTTCTAGATTTGTTAAGTTCCCAATAGACCCTTCTTAAAGTGAGTTCTTAAATGGCAACGGTGTATCTAGGTTTGGGTAGTAATCTTGGCGATCGAAGGGCCTATTTAAAGGCAGCAATTCAGGGTTTAAGTCGAATTTTAACGGATATCGAAGAATCTTCCATTTATGAAACGGATCCTCAATACGTTACCGACCAGCCAGTATTTTTAAATCAAGTAGTTTCAGGCAAAACCGATCTAGAACCTTTGGAATTTTTAAAGCATTGCCAAAGTATTCAAACAGAGGTTGGCCGTACGCCTCAGACAGTGCGGTTTGGTCCCAGGGAAATTGACATTGATATTTTAAGTTTTGGCGATGTTGTTTTAAAAACAGACATAATTGAAATTCCCCATCCCCGCCTTTATGAGCGTTTATTTGTTCTTGTGCCTTTATGCGAGATCGTCCCCAATTGGTTATGTCCTAAAACGGGCAAGTCGGTTCAAGATTTAATTCAAAAACTTTAGGATCTGTAAAATTCACCATCACATGGTGATATTTTCACCATTAAGTGGTGATATTTTCACCATTAAGTGGTAAAAAGAACATACGAGGTCTTTGAATAAGAGAAAATTGATGTATCCGCGTTTTCTGAGTGAACGTATTTTATCAACAAGCATGCCTGTTATTTTGATTAATGGTGCTCGTCAAGTTGGAAAGAGCACCCTGGTCAAAACTCTTTTTGGGGGTACGCACGATTATGTGACATTAGATGACCCTCAAACTTTATTTCTGGTCAAAAGAAACCCTTTAAATTTTGTTCAAAATCAACTCAGGCCCCTAATAATTGACGAGATCCAACGTTACCCAGATATCTTATTGGCCATTAAGATGATTGTGGATGAAAAACGACAACCCAGGCATTTCGTGCTAACGGGTTCTGTCAATGTGTTGGGTTTAAAAGATTTAAAGGATTCTCTTGCGGGGCGTATGGTTGTTTATAATTTGTGGACCTTGTCTCAAGAAGAAATTCAAGGAAAGCAATCTTCTTTTCTAGAGAGCTTATTTTCAGAAAAATTACAAATCCCATCTTTTGATTTTTCTGTGGATATTTTTAACAGAATTCAAAGAGGTGGATATCCTCTTGTTTTGTTAGAAAAGGATCCGGATTCTCGAAGAGAATGGATTTATGCCTATAATTACTCAATTAATTAACAAAGACATTCGTGATTTATCTAACATCGAAGGACTGACAGAAATTCCTAATATCTTAGGTTTACTCGCGAGTCGAACAGGTTCTTTATTAAATGTAAACGACTTATCGCGTTCGTTGCATATTCCCCATACAACCTTAAAAAGATATTTAAGTCTGCTTCAATCATCTTTTTTGTTTTGCCCCCTTAATCCATGGGAGAAGAATTTTGGCAAAAGGCTTACCAAATCAGGCAAGTCTTTTTTAAATGACACGGCCATTGTGGAATGTCTTTTAAACAAAGACACACGAACGGATTCTGTATTTTTTGGCCATATCTTAGAAAATTTTGTGATGCTTGAATTGGTAAAACAACTTTCTTACAAAATGAGATTTGTGAAATTACATCATTTCCGTTCTGTGAACGGAGAGGAAGTGGATTTTGTTTTAGAGGCTATGAATGGTGATGTTGTGGCTATAGAAGTTAAATCATCCTCTCAGTTTTCTTTAAAGGATACAAAAGGCCTTCAGCTTTTAAAGCAGTCTCTTGGAGAAAAATTTAAACAAGGCATTCTTTTATATCGCGGACAAAATATGCTACCTATTGAATCAAAGATCTGTGCGGTGCCTGTGGAGGCTTTATGGTCATAGATCTTTATGGAGCTTTTATTTCAATCTTATAAGGACCATGACGTTATGTTGGTTGATAGCCATTGTCACTTAAATTTTCCTGAATTCAAAGACGATCTGGATGCTGTTATAAAAAAGGCAGCCGAACAGGGTGTTAAGACACTTTTGACAATTAATACCAAACTCTCTGAGGCCAAAGACATTCAAAGGATTGCTGATCTCTATCCGAATGTTTTTTGCACCGTGGGCGCGCATCCTCATGATGCAGTGGATCATAATTATGATGGGGTTTATGAGGATTTGATTAGGTTGGTCCAGCATCCAAAAGTTGTCGGGGTTGGTGAAACTGGCCTTGATTATTATTATGAGAACAGTCCGCGCGCCGAGCAGATAGAGTCTTTTAGAACCCACATCAGGGCATCGATTGAACTTGATTTGCCGCTGGTGATTCACACACGTGATGCTGATGAGGATACGCTTAATACCATCAAAGACTTTCCAAGGGCAAAAGGGGTGTTTCACTGCTTTAGCGGCAGTAAAGATTTGGCAAAAGCAGCCTTGGATCTTGGGTTTTATATCTCCTTTTCAGGGATTATCACCTTTAAAAAAGCAGAAGATTTGCGCGAAGTTGCTGGCTTTGTGCCAATGGACCGTATTTTGGTTGAAACGGATTCGCCGTTTTTAGCACCGATTCCTCATCGGGGTGCACGAAACGAGCCTGCCTATACGTACATTACGGCTATGAAATTATCCGAAATCAAAGGCATTTCTTTAGAGGACGTTGCTCATCAAACAACTAAAAATTTCTTTCAGTTGTTTGATAGGTGTGGAAAAAATTAAGAAGAAAGAGCTTTTAGAATCTGAATTCAAGTTACGCATCTTTCCTCTTAGTGTTGCAATTACACTATGTAGTAAGCTGATATACCTCCTATCTTGCTTTTTTGGCAAAATAAGGGTAGGAAATAGATTAGAATCTATTCCTATTTTTTATTTTCATAAGGTTGTAATGGCAAAAGCGTCCACGTTACTTGGGACTTTTACCCCAGAAACATTATTAAGTTCTTATAAACAAATGGTGCTTATTCGAAGATTTGAAGAAAAAGCTGGGCAGTTATATGGAATGGGTTTGATCGGTGGATTTTGCCATCTCTATATTGGTCAGGAAGCTGTTGTAGTAGGTCTTCAGGCTGCCATGCAGAAACAAGATACTGTTATCACCAGTTATCGTGACCATGGTCATATGTTGGCCTGCGATATGGACCCTAGAGGCGTTATGGCCGAATTAACAGGGCGAGAAGGGGGATATTCTCGTGGTAAGGGCGGTTCGATGCATATGTTTAGCCGTGAGAAAAATTTCTTTGGCGGACATGGTATTGTGGCGGCTCAAGTTCCTATTGGTGCTGGGATGGCGCTTGCTCATCAATACAAGGGTGACAACGGGGTCTGCATGACCTATTTCGGAGATGGCGCTGCAAACCAAGGTCAGGTCTACGAAGCTTTTAACATGGCAGCTTTGTGGAAATTACCCGTTGTTTTTGTTATTGAAGACAATCAGTACGGCATGGGAACTTCAGCGACACGTGCATCAGCGAATGCGGATTTTTATAAGCGCGGAGAACCTTATGGTATTCCAGGTCAAGTGGTCGATGGCATGGATCTATTTGCTGTCAAAGAAGCTGGTGATTGGGCGACAGAATATGCCCGTTCTGGAAAAGGTCCTGTAATCTTGCATGTAAAAACCTATCGTTATCGCGGTCATTCTATGTCAGATCCTGGAAAATACCGTAGTAAGGAAGAAGTTGAGAATATGCGCCAGAATTTTGATCCGCTTGAAAGAGTTCGTCAATTTATCCTGGATCATAAGATCGGCAGCGAAGAAGATTTAAAAGCAATTGATAAAGATATCAAAGACATCATGGCTGAAACCATTGAATTTGCTCAAACGTCTCCAGAACCAGATCCATCGGAACTCTATACCGATATTCTTATCGAAAACGTGTAATAAGGACCAGTTGTATGACCCAGACTCTCACAGTTCGTGAAGCCTTAAGAGATGCTATGGCGGAAGAGATGCGCCGTGACCCAAACGTATTTTTAATGGGTGAAGAAGTTGCTGAATATCAAGGTGCATATAAAGTGAGCCAGGGATTGCTCGATGAATTTGGTGCAAAAAGGGTAGTTGATACTCCTATTACGGAACATGGTTTTGCGGGTCTTGCCGTTGGTGCCGCATTCTTGGGACTCCGCCCAATTGTTGAATTTATGACGTTTAACTTTTCCATGCAGGCTATGGATCATATTATAAACTCTGCTGCAAAGACCTTGTATATGTCAGGCGGACAGATGGGATGTCCGATTGTGTTTAGAGGCCCTAACGGAGCAGCATCCAGAGTGGGGGCTCAACATTCTCAATGCTTTGCCAGCTGGTTTGCACATTGTCCTGGCCTTAAAGTTGTAAGTCCCTATTCTGCAGCCGATGCAAAAGGATTACTCAAATCAGCAATTCGTGACCCAAACCCAGTTATTTTCTTGGAAAATGAATTGATCTATGGCCGTTCTTTTGAGGTGCCGACAGATTCAGATTATCTAATTCCAATTGGAAAGGCTGCTGTTGTTAGGCAAGGAAAAGATGTTACGATAACAGCTTTTTCGATTACTGTGGGCTTTGCCTTAGAAGCCGCTGAGAAATTAGCAGAGATGGGACTCGACGCTGAGGTTATTGATCTTAGAACCATTCGACCACTGGATACAGAGACAATTTTAGATTCTGTTAAAAAGACCAATCGAATTGTAAGCGTTGAAGAAGGCTGGCCTTTTGCTGGTGTTGGTTCTGAAATTTGCACGTTGGTTTGTGAAAAAGCATTTGATTACTTAGATGCTCAGCCTGCGCGCGTTGCAGCTGAAGATGTGCCGCTGCCTTATGCTGCGAATCTTGAGAGATTAGCATTACCCAGCGCAGAGAAAATTATCCAAGCCGTAAAAGCTGTTTGTTATAAGTGAGGACTTAAAATGCCGATTCAAATCTTAATGCCTGCCTTAAGCCCCACAATGACCGAGGGAAACCTTGTCAAATGGCATAAAAAAGAAGGCGATGTAATTAAGGCTGGGCAAGTCCTTGCAGAAATTGAAACCGATAAAGCTACCATGGAAGTTGAAGCTGTTGATGAGGGAATTTTGGCTAAGATCCTGGTTGCTGAGGGAACAGATGACGTTAAGGTCAACCAGCTGATTGCTTTGATTTTGGAGGAAGGAGAGGATGCCTCCAGTCTTGATAATCTGAAAACTCCGGTACTTGCAGCAGCGCCGGTGACAAAGCCGGTTACTGAAACAATAGCACCAGAAATTGAAAAAGCAGCAGCATCTGTGCATGAGCATGAAGGGGAAAGGGTCTTTATCACGCCTTTAGCAAAGCGCATTGCTGAACAAAATCATGTCGATTCTAGAACAATTATGGGCTCAGGTCCTAATGGTCGAATTGTAAAAGCTGATGTGGAAAAAGCCCTAAATGGTGGTTTAGATAGAGCTGCAGTGCCTGCCTTAAGCTTGGGCGGTTATACGGACATTAAATTGAACGGTATGCGTAAAGTTATCGCAAAAAGGTTGACTGAATCGAAGCAGACCGTTCCTCATTTTTACTTAAGTGTAGATTGCGAATTAGATACCTTAATGGATTTTCGTCGCCAACTTAATAATCGACCCAGTGCGTCTTATAAATTGTCGGTTAATGATTTTGTGATTCGCGCTTGTGCGTTGGCGTTAAAAGAAGTGCCAGAGGCAAATGTAACCTGGCATGAAACTTATGTGCGTCAATATAACAACGCGGACATAAGCGTGGCTGTTGCAGTTGATGGCGGCCTTGTAACGCCAGTTATCAGGGCTTGTGAACAAAAGTCAGTGGCTGAGCTTTCCTCTGAAATGAAGTCCTTGGCGACAAGAGCGCGAGCAGGTAAATTAATGCCAGAGGAATACCAAGGCGGTAATTTTTCCTTATCAAACCTTGGTATGTATGGCGTGAAAAGCTTTGCGGCGATTATCAATCCGCCACAGGCTTGTATTCTTGCAGTGGGAGTGGGGGAAGAGCGAGCGATTGTTAAAAACGGTCAGATTGTTGTTGCAACAGTGATGAATTGTACTCTATCCGTTGATCACAGAGCCGTCGATGGCGCCATTGGGGCAAGGTTTTTGGCGGCGTTTAAATCCTTGATCGAGAATCCGTTGGGGTTATTTGTCTAATAAGGGCTATAGCATAGCTTTTCTTTAAATGAATAAGAGAAAATATTATAAAAAACAACGGACGCATAAATTTTTATGAATTATACTAAGAATGTTTTAGTATGATGCAGCTGTTGCGAATAATCAACGAGGTCAAAATGTGGTATTTTAGCTGGATGCTTGGGACGGGGCTCGCTTGTACTTTTGCTATTTTAAACGCAATGTGGCTGGAGTTGGATTAATACGGCGAAGCTAACGCCTACAATGAATTTATTCAAGAAATCTAAAGCTATTAAAGTGAATTTCCTATGGGGATTGCACCTTTTTGCTATCAAAGAGACTTAAATCAAAAATACATAAAAAAATTGTTTTTCTTATAGTTAATAAGTTGTATATAAGTACAGCATTTGTTAAATAAAAATAATCATTTATAATTATGTTTTTTCAATTTCTCCCTTTGTTTTCATTTATATGCAATTTAATAGTCATGTCTTTTTTATCTCAGCTAGAAGCCATGGATTTAGAAGGCATATCAGGCAAGCCTGTCACAGCAGCATCTTTCTCTGAAAAAGAAACTAGCTCAGATGAAGATCAGTTCGAAGATGAAACTGAGGCTCAAGAATTGTTCTATCAGGCTGAATTGCGTGCTAAGCATTTAAACCCAACCGATTACACGCTTTCAATACTTGATGGTAGAATTAATCACCTTCAAACACTTATAAATACGTGTATTGACAGAACGATTGATGCAGGAGAACTATTAGATAGAATAAGTGATTTTTACGGTTATTCAGAAAAATTCAAAAGTGAGCATTTTCCAAAATCGTGGGTAAAACCTACATCCTTTTTTGACGATTTTAGACGTAAGCTTTGCAGTACACTTAATATTTACGAAGAATTCAAAGAGTTAGTTGTTAAATATAAAGGCAAAAGAGATCCGAACAATAAAAAAGAACTAGAACTTTTTTATATTAATTGTTTAATGCGCTTAAATGGATTGCGGCTTACAAGAGAAGCTCATGCTTCTTTTTATCAGGATCAAGATGAAAGCGAATATGACTTTCTAAAAATAATTTCTAATTTGTTGGTTAGAACATTAAAATCGGAACGTTTAAAGCAATATGACTTTTTAATAAGTCTGTATAGATACGATGCTGCTGAAAATGGAGTGCGTTTTAGTTTTGATGCCCTTAACGAATACACTAAAAAATCATTTAGTGATGCTCAATTTTCAGAATTAGGCAGCCATACAAATCGTATTCAAAATAAAGCCTACCAAAAAGCAATAAGAGATAAAATAGGGCGCATCGCATCAAAAATAAAAAAATATGAAAAGGATCTTGAAAGAAAAATACTGGAAAATATGAACACATGTGGGCGACTTAGCGATCTGTCTACAAACATGAAATTAGCTAGTTTTTGTTATTATAGCGCGCTTGATTTAACCCAGGGATATAACCAAATTTTAGTTGAACTTTGTGAATATAAAACTCTTCTGCAAGAATTGAAAAATAAAGAAGAAAAAGATTCTTTACCTAGAGTATTACCAGCGGTTAAAGAAAGAAAAAAGAAACAAACACCGCCAGTTGTGCTGACGGAATTAAGGAAAGCGGTGGATTCGTCTGTTGATCCTCAAGAAAAGGAACCGGAAATGATGCCTGGGCAAGAGGTAAAAGATACTGCGTCTTTTGTTCCTGAAGTATTGCCAACCTCATTAGAGGCTGTTGAATCAGTTGCCACATATGGAACAGATCCTTTAGAGGTAGGAGTAGATGTTGTGGCCGAGCCAAAAAAAGAAAGGGTCAAAAAACGTGGCGTTCCAGATTTGTCGCGTGCCCAAAATCCACCTCTCAGTTTAGAGCAAGATATTGAACAGCAAAAAGAAGCAGCAACTGATTCAGGCTTACTTCAAAGCTTAACAAGAGATATAAGAGGCTATCCGGCTTGGATTCAAGATTTACTCATAGGTAAGCAATTGAAATATAATAAGATTGTAAAAGAGTTTATTCGAACTTTTAATGGAATGGTTCAACAATTTGGAGATGATACAAATATTGCTGCAGCAGCAACGGCACAAAAAGGTCATCGTATTATTTTTTCTTTACGCTCAGATGTTGATAGTGTTCTTTATACCGAAAATGCCCATGTTCCCCATGGAAGTGCTCTTAAAAAATCACACCCAAGCTGGAGGTATGCTTTGATTCGATTATTACAAAGAACATCAGTTATTGCGTAACGATAAGATGTCTCTTTTATGTTGCGAAGATTTGGCATTTATTAAAGACTCAATATTAAAACAAAAACCGATTGAGGGTTACTGTTAAATCTTATAGGTTAGCTTAAGGCACAAGTAATCAGTGGCCGGGATTGGGCGCAAAAATTAATGAATTTTTTTAAAAATAGAAATATTTATGGAGCATCCCTGATTGTGTTCGTGGCGGTGATCACAACCTTATCAAATACATTAACTCACCTCCTGCCTAAAGATTTTCCAACTGAAGAGATTTTATTTTTTAAAGTCGGTATGGGCTTATGCTTGATTATGCTTTTCCATATAAGAGACTTTAAGACCCTGATTCAAACCGACATGCTTCATTGGCAAGCCCTTAAAGGGCTTGCAGGGGCAATTGGCAATTGGTTTTGGATTGCTTCGATTCAAGTTCTGCCTTTAGCTGATGCGACGGCCTTATCTCTTACCAGTGCATTTTTGACAACCATAGGAGCAGCATACTTTTTTTTCGAACGTATTAATCGATGGATAGTGTTGGCACTTAGTATAGGGTTCGCGGGAGTTTTTTTGATTTTATGTCCTTCAGCCATGATTTTTAGTTTTTATGCGTTCTTTCCTTTATTTTCAGCCATTTCTCTTTCTGTATCTTCTTTAATTATCAAAAGAGTTTCCTTGAAAGACTCTTCCAATACCACGGTTTTCTATCTGATGTTATTTATGACTTTGTTTAGTGTCGGACCTGCTTTTTGGAACTGGCAAACTCCGGAAATCAATCAATCGGTTATGTTGATCATGATTGGTGGTTTATATGCGGCGGGCCAATTTGCGCTCATTGAGGCTTATACTCATGCAACAGCAGGTTTTTTGGCGCCTTTTAAGTTTACACGTTTTCCGCTTGCAATCTTGTCTGGATTTTTTCTTTTTGGAGAATACGTTACCTGGAAGACAGCCCTTGGCGGCAGTTTGATTATCGCCTCATATTATACTGTTATAAAAGCAAAAGGCGTCCCTGCCTATTTTTATACAAAATCGAATTCAACGGCTATTTAGCGTTAAATTTATATCGTAAGGCCTTTATCTGTTTTAAATGCTATTTCTACCACGCCTTGGGGGTTGAATTGGGATATGAATTCTTTATACCAATTCATTCGATCTTGGCCGCCCTCTGTCGTTAAAAGTAACTGCTGAGCATAAACTGCTATATCTTCTACGATTCGTTCGTACCGATAATATGACAAAAGTGTCATATTAACTTCGGCTTTTCCGTAGCCCTTATAGAACGATTCTTTCTCATACGGCTTATTCCAAACATTAGCAACACCTGCACCAATAAACATGAGGTCACGTTCTTTAGGCGCTAGGATAGGTTCATCCCAATCCACTATATAGATGGCGTCATTTTCATCCATTAATACATTGCCACCATGAAGATCAGAATGGCACAGCACGAATTGATATGATTGTTCTTTGGCCATTTGGGCCAGTTGTTCAGCTCGATCTACCAGCCGATGAATAGCGGCCATATGCTTTTTCATAAAAGTCAGTAAGTTAACGGCAATCATGTCACCACTTGGTTCAGATTCGATAAGCGGATAGAGTGATCGCACGGCCTGTCTCCATTTAGGCGAATAAGATTCTTGCCGGATCTTAGCTTGGACTTTGGCCGGCACATTAATTCCATGAATTTGACGCATCGCTTTGCCAAGCGTATACCATTGATCGTTCGTTAGATCGCGACTAAATCCGTCATGACCATCAATAAAGGGGTATACAGTCAGGATGAAGCCGTCAATCCACTGAGCTGTTTGACCGCGGATTGTTTTAACGATGGGAATAATTTGCTCAATTCCAGCATTACGTAACAGTTCTATTATGATGGCGCTGATATCATCGTGGTGTCCGTGTTTTAATTTTACAAAATAAGATGACTTGTTATGCGTTTGCGCTTTATATACTGACGCATGTATATCTGCACCCAGAGGAAGGAATGTAAGCGTAGCAACTTCAATGCCGTAATTGATCTTTAGGCAATCAATAATGCGCTGCTCTGAAAGAGATAAATTTTCCATAAAAGATAAGATTTGCGCGCAGGTCATAAAACAAAAGAAAATTATTGACGAGATTCTAAGAGAACATGAATTTGAAAATCATTGAGTTTTTAACGCCCAACCCTGACATCATTGTGCAGTACTAAGGAAAAAATAAGACCCTGGCTAAATAACAATGTAATCATGGCTGTCCCCCCATACGAAATTAAAGGTAGGGGAATTCCCACAACGGGCAATAAACCCATAACCATGGCCATATTAATAAATGCATACAAGAAAAATGTGGTGGTAAGGCCAATTCCAACCAATCTGCCGAATTGAGTGCGCGAAGATAAGGCTACAGTAAAATTGTAAACAATAATCATGGCATATAAAAGCAACAAGACAATCGCACCGATCAATCCAAATTCCTCACAAAACATAGTGAAGATAAAATCTGTTTGCTTTTCAGGTAGAAAATTAAGATGACTTTGGGTTCCCTGTAAAAATCCTTTTCCCCATAATCCGCCTGACCCTAGAGCAATTTTCGATTGCATCACGTGATAACCCGTATTCATAGGATCACTTTCTGGATTGAGAAAGATTAAAATACGTTTTTGCTGATACGTGTACAAAGAATTCCACAAAATAGGAATAACAGCTAAAACGCTAGCGCCTGCCACAGCAAATTTCCATATTCTAACTCCGGATACAAAAAAAAGAGCTGTTCCGCTTACAAGCAGAATCATGGCTGTCCCAAGGTCAGGCTGCCGCATAACAAGCAAAGTTGGTGCTAAAATCATAATCAAAGGGATAAGCAGAGTCCGAAGATATCCAACGTCCTCTAGGGTGCAGCCGTGAAAGTAACGAGCCAGTGCTAAAATCAGGCACACTCTCATTAATTCAGACGGTTGTAAGTTAAAGGCATAAAGATCAAGCCAACGCTGTCCTCCCATTCCAACAAACCCAAGAATTTCAACGGCTAATAATAAAAAAAACGAAATGATATAAAGAACGTAAGCCTTAGAATACCACTGACGAATATCTGTAATTGAAACAATAAGCATCATTAAAAAACCAATAACAAATCTAGGTACTTGCTTTATGGCCCAGGGAGAAAAACTACCATTGGCAGCGGAAAAAAGCATTAATACCCCGATTCCTGAAATAACAGTCAAGAGAATGAGAATAATTGGATTTAATTTTTTAAGACGAGGAATGTTAATCATATTATGCCGGTATTAATTTTTGGGCTGCATACAATATTTCTTTGCCTAAAGGGGCAGCGGCTCGCGCCCCGCTTCCTCCGTGTTCAACCAAGACGCTGATTGCAAAGCGAGGTTTTTCAATTGGCGCATATCCCACATATATAGCATGTTCTCGAAGGAGATAAGGTTTATTATTATGAGTATTTGTTTCGCGTTGTTGCTGGGTTATGCGGCAAACTTGAGTGCTTCCGGTTTTCCCCCCCATTTCAAAATTTGGCTCTTGGATTCGTGAATTATAAACTGTCCCCCAGGGTTTGTTGACCGCATCTGACATGCCATTCAAAATTAACTGGCAATGCTCATGAGAATAATCCAAAGACATGGTTTCTTTTATTTCATCTTTCTTGACAAGATGCGGCGTTACTGGATGCAATCCGTTGACAAGCATAGCAGTCATTTTTGCAAGCTGTAAGGGCGTTGCTAGGACATAACCCTGTCCAATGGCAATATTCAGAGTCTCACCTGTTGACCAAGCTTGACGTTTTACAAGTCTTTTCCAGCTCTTTGTTGGGATTAAACCTTCTTTCTCACCGCTGAGTTCAATGCCAGTTAGACTTCCTAAACCAAAAGATCGCGCTGCCGCTGCAATTGCGTCAACTCCTAAAAGAAGGGCAAGATTATAAAAGTAAACATCGCAGGATTGAGCAATTGCTGACTCTAAATTAATATTCCCGTGTCCTCCATATTTCCAATGCCAACAGTGAAACCGATGGCCATAAAAATCATAATGTCCAGGGCAGTGAAATGTTGTGTGTTCGTCAATAACGCCTGCGGATAAGCCTGCAAGACTTACAATCATTTTAAAAGTCGATCCGGGAGAATATAAACCAGAAGCCGCCTTGTTATTTAGAGGACGATAAGGGTTTGAAGAAAGTTCTGTCCAGTCTTTTTTAGAAATTTGACCCGTAAATAGGTTAGAATTGTACCCGGGTGTTGAAGCTAATGATAAAACAGCCCCGGTATGAACATCTAGAACGACGCTTGTTGCGCTTTCTACTTTTTGCAAAATATTATAAACACTTTTTTGCAATGGATAGTCTAAGGTAAGTTTTAGATCATTGCCGCTAATGCTATCAAGTGTTGAAAGCGTGCGAATGACGCGGCGTGTTGCATTAACTTCGACTTGTTTTAAGCCCGGTTGCCCTCTAAGAGATGAATCGAAGGTTTTTTCTATTCCATTTTTACCGATTTTAAACCCAGGTAATTCAAGCAAAGGGGTGCCATCCAAATCTTTTTCTGAGACAGCAGCCACGTATCCAATTATATGACACGTTTCAAAAGGATAAGGATAAAACCTGGATTGACCTTTTTCAATAATGACTCCAGGAAGATCTGGGTAATGTAATTCTAATTTCGCAAGTTCATCCCAGGTTAGATCCTCTTTAACAATGACTGATGTATATCTTTTTCTTTTTTTAACTTGGGATTGAAGATTTATGACTGTTTGTTCATTTAGAGATAAAATTTCTTTGAGCTTTTCAATAATTTTATTGAAATCGATATTTTGATCAAGATTTAGAACGCCTCTGTATAAAGTGTGATTATCAGCTAGAATAATGCCAGATCGATCAATTATTTTACCTCGGAGTGGGGGAAGTAATAGAGACTGGATTCTGTTTTTATCGGATAGCAATTGGTAATGTTTTCTATGAACGACCTGCAAAACATAAAGACGCCCTACAAGTCCTAGAATTAAAGAGGCCTGTATGCCTCCTAAAATAACAGCACGTCTTGTAAAGACTTTATTTTGGTCTTTTTCTATCAATGTATTATTATCCTATCTTTTTGCTGATTGCATACAAAAGTTTTAAGCCAAGTGGATAGGTACATATGGTTAAAATTGTTCCAAATGAGCATAAAGAAAAAGAGAGAGATTGTTCAAAAATATAAGATAAAAGTAAATTATGAAGCAATAAATCAAGAATACAAAAAACACCAAATCCTATCCAGCTTAGTGCTATATCTCCCCTGATTAGGTATCGGCCTTGGCTGATTAGAAAACTATGAAGGCATAAAAATTCTAAGCTTGAGAATCCTAAAGGATAACCGTAGATGCCATCTTGTAGTAATCCTGCTAGGAATATGCCTCCTAAGCTTATCATCGGTGGGTAATAAAGAGTTCCAAAATATAATATATATAAATAAAGTTGAGGGTAAACACCTAGGAAAGACCATATAGGGAAAGCATTAATCATTAAAACAAGTATGGATAAGATTGTGTACATAAAATAATGCCAATCTCGGAGTATAGCCTGCCAAAAAGATGCTCTGATACCTTTACTCGACATCGTCTGGCACAGTATTTTTAAGAATCGTTACATATTCAAGGCGCGTTACATCAGAAATTGTTGTTGCAGTAATAACTCCATTCTGGACATTTGTTACAACAGCCACAGGTAATCCAGGAGGGTAGATCCCCCCATATCCTGAAGTCAAAAAACGATCGCCTATCTTAATAGGGTCTTTTTTAGTTGAGAGTTGTGATTCTGGGGAGGAAGAGCTATCAAGATGGATGACGGTCAGTTCGCGAGGGTTATTCTGCCCTGAAAGAATGGCTTGTTCCCCTGTTGATTCAACGCGCACAGGAATACGAGAATTAAGGTCAGTAATTAGCATAACTCTGGCTGTCGTCATGCCAATATTAATGATACGGCCAATAATTCCATCAGGACATACAACAGCCTGATTTTTTGCAAGATCTAAAGAGCTTGAATTTGCAATGAGCATGGTTGAGCGATAACCGTCATTTGGAATACCCAAGATTTTTGTTGTGACAATGCTATTTGGTAGATTGGGATCAGTGTTTAACATTTCCTTTAAATACTGATTCTCACGTTCTCTCTTTTGAGCTAGAACTTGCCAATCGAGGAGTTTTTTATTTTCCTCTCTAAGGCGATTAATTTCTTCTCTGAGGCTGTCATTATTTCTTATGTATTCTTTTGTCCACTCAACAGGTTGACTTAAGAAGTGAACGGCTGGCGTTGTGACGTCCATCATCATGCTTTCTAAAGAAGAAAGAATAGGATGTTGAACAGAAGACAGATATAAACAATATGCTGATATAGTAATAAAGAGAATAGTAAAAAAGAACTTATTGATAGCAACAACAGAACGTTTGAAAGTACGTGCCATGAACATAAAGAATACATGGTTTCGTCTTAATCCTGTTACTTTTAAACCGAAGAGAGAGAGAAGCATTGTAATTTACATTAAAAATAGTTTTGAACTATAGCTGCCGCATGGATGTAGTTTATTTATCATAAGCCTCTCCTTTGCAGGTGGTTAAATTATTTTATTTCCCTGGGCCAAGCTTTTAACCAACTGTTTATTTTAATACATGCTGGTCAGAACGTTTTGAAGGGTTTTCATTTCTTCTAAAGTACGTCCTGTTCCCATAACAACGCAGGTAAGAGGATTGTCAGCTACAAAGACCGGAACACCTGTAGCATTAGATAGGACCTGTTCTAAATTTTTCAATAGAGATCCTCCTCCTGTCATAACAATACCTCTATCAACGATATCTGCAGAAAGTTCTGGCGCTGTGTTTTCAAGAGCAGTTTTAACACCTTCAGCAATTGTTGTTACCACTTCGGTCAAAGATTCAGCTATTTGTTTTTGGTTAATTTCTATTTCCTTTGGAACTCCATCGTTTAAGCTACGACCTTTAATAGAAATTGTAACTTCTTCGCTGTTAGGCATAACGACTGCAGATCCAATTTCCTTTTTAATACGTTCAGCCGTTGCTTCGCCAATCAAGAGATTATGATTGCGTCTGATGTAGTTGATAATGGCTTCGTCCATTTTGTCCCCGCCAACCCTGACAGAGCATGCATAAACGATGCCACCAAGCGAGAGAACAGCAACCTCAGTGGTGCCGCCACCAATATCAACGACCATGGAACCTGTTGGTTCTGTTACCGGCAGTCCAGCTCCAATTGCAGCAGCCATTGGTTCTTCAATCAAAAAGACACGTCGTCCTCCGGCACTTTCGGCAGATTCTTGGATGGCTCGTCTTTCAACGGCTGTTGAGCCTGATGGAACGCAAATAATAATTTGTGGCGCTGCAAAACTACGACGATTGTGCACTTTTCTAATAAAATGTTTGATCATTTCTTCGGCAACTTCAAAGTCAGCAATAACGCCATCGCGCAATGGCCGAATAGCCTGAATATTTCCTGGAGTTCTTCCCACCATAAGTTTTGCTTCCTCGCCAACGGCAAGAACCTGACGTTTTCCTTTGCTGTGCGCAATAGCAACAACAGAAGGTTCGTTTAAAACAATCCCCCGCCCTTTAACATAAACCAGAGTATTCGCAGTGCCAAGATCGATGGCCATATCGGCGGATAACATTCCAAGTAGACGGGATAACATTTTTTTCCTTTATTATTAAAATCCAGAGTTTGTTAACTCTACAAACCATTCAAAGAATGATCAAGCACCATTTTATATTAGATGATATTTTGCATTGATCCCGGTTAATAGAGTTTTCTATTTCTTTATGGTTACCTGCTTATGCGGATAATTTATCGGCTATTTCATCGCTGATTTCAAAATTTGCGTACACGTTTTGAACGTCATCGTTGTCTTCTAATGTATCAATCAATTTAATAAGTGTTTGCGCGGTGTCCTCATCGCAAGCAATTGTATTTAAAGGTTTCCAAATAATTTTGGCTTCCACAGGGTCGCCTAGTTTCTCATGAAGGCTGTCCCTTACGGTTGCAAAAGAATCCATAGAGCAAGTGACTTCTTGTATGGAGTCAAGCGTTTCAACATTATCAGCCCCAGCTTCAACGGCTGCCTCAAAGACAGTATCAAAATCGTATTTTGATGCGTCAAAATGGAGCATACCTAAGCGTTCAAACATAAATCCAACGCTGCCGGTTTCTCCTAAATTTCCGCCATATTTATTAAAATATGACCTGACTTCAGAAGCGGTTCGATTGCGATTATCTGTTAGACTTTCAACAATGACGGCAATACCGCCTGGGCCATACCCTTCGTAGCGAACCTCTTCGTAAACGGTTCCATCGTCACCACCTAAAGCACGCTTCATAGCTCTGTCAATGTTATCCTTTGGCATGTTTGCGGCACGGGCAGAGGCTAAGGCAGATCTGAGTCTGGGATTAGAGTTTGGATCAGGCAGGCCAGTGCGGGCTGAAACCATAATTTCACGCGCAATTTTTGCAAACTTCCTGGCACGCTTCGCGTCCTGTGCCCCTTTGCGGTGCATAATGTTTTTAAATTGGGAATGTCCTGCCATATATAACTCTCTTTAGAAAACCATACCCGTTGTACCGGATAAATTCTTTACGGTTGTTGTTTAATGTTTGTAGATCAAAAGGTCTAAAGTCCATTGGTGAGTCTTTTAATCTGTGGGCTCATTATAGCCTAAACTTCTTAAGACCGAAACTTAAACAACGAGAAAAAATCATACGCTTTATCGGTCACCTACCCGCTAATGTAAGGAAATTTTATTTGAGGCTTATTCAGTCGTTAACCTTGTCTAGTTCACTTTCTTCTGAGTCAGATACTGGTTTTCCGTCTGACGCTGTGACAAGCCGTATGATGTAGTCATCAGATTCGCCAGTTGTGCCTTCTTCTATTCTGTGTTGTTGCGGCATGTCAAGTATTCCGGTTTCGTTTCCAGGCCTAACTTTGATTGACCCCACATCATCAAGTCCACCACCTCCTAGAGCGCTTCCATCTAAACCAAACATTGATGATGATGTCCTAGATAACGACGGTGACGAGACGGGTGTGCTGCTAGCCAATCTCCTCTTAGAGGGGGTGCTGCTTGCAGCGATTTGTCTGGTAAGTTCTGAGTGTGTTATTCCTAACCTTTTTAAAGATCCAATGACTAGAGGGCCAGCAGTGGTTATATCTAAGGTTTCAATATTGTCAGCATCTAGTTCACTGTCATGAAGAATCCCTTCTTTATAAAGTTGAACAATCGAGTTAAAAAATTCCAGGGATACTTTAACCCTTGATTGAATTTCTGCTGCCGCTAATTCAGCGCCAGCTCTTCTTGCATCCTCTATTGCGGATTCCCTCGCCTGTTGAGGGGGTAAGCGGTTCTTTGCGCTGCCTTCTGGGCCAGGGGGAGGATTTTGTGCAGTTCCAAAATGTAAAAAAGGAAGCTTACGGTTTAGAGTTAGCTTGCCGGGAATGATTGGGTAATCATTATCACCCATATAAAAATAAACAACTGCCACTGCAGCCGCTGTAGCGCAAACACCGGTGACAGAGGTCCGACTAAACCATCCATTTTCTCGAGCATCTGTTCCAGCGCTAATAGCCACTTTATTACCTGTTAAAACCAAAAAGAAGCTAAGAAACAGAATAACAATTTTTTTATGAAGCATTAAAACCTGCCATTAAAGTTATAAAATTATTTTTGAAAACAAAAGTACATCAAAATCAGTAAAATTGCACTAAAATAAGTATTACTACTTAAAAAAGCAAATCAAAATTGTAATTTCATAAAATTTGCGTTTACTCGTTGTAAACAGTTTCGTTTAAAAATCTTCTATACCTAAGATTAATAATTTACAGATCGAATCCGGAGATGTTTTTGAGGTGCTGCTGTTTGCACATGTGGAAAAACTTAACAGCATAGTCATCGCAAGTCGCAGTGTGAAAAGTATTCCGCTATTTCTGCATTGTAGACTCTTTTTAGGTACATGACTACATTTGAGATATCGGCAACTGACTCTTCGGCGTAGAGTCAAATTGATTCGTTACAAGAAAACGTCATGGACCTTTTTTCATAAAGCCATTAGACTTAAGCAAATTCTGATTTAATAAAGGGATGAATGATGGAGCATAGCAGCAATACCTGGTACGGCACAACAATTGTATGCATTCGAAAAGGTAATCAAGTCGTTATTGGCGGCGATGGACAAGTTACGCTTGGAACACAAGTCATTAAATCACAAGCGCGTAAAGTTCGTCGTTTGGCTGATAAGAGTGTAATTGTTGGCTTCGCCGGCGCAACGGCTGATGCCTTTGCTCTTTTTGAAAGGCTTGAATCCAAGCTTGAAAAATATCCCTCTCAGCTAACAAGAGCTTGCGTAGAGATGGCTAAAGATTGGCGCACAGACAAATACCTTCGCCGCCTTGAGGCCGTAATGGCGGTTGCTGATAAGAATGTTTCTTTGACTCTGACTGGTAATGGCGATGTATTAGAGCCTGAGGATGGAATCATTGCTATTGGCTCTGGGGGAGGATATGCATTGGCCGCTGCGCGCGCTTTCTCATCATCGACAGACTATGATGCTGAAACAATTGTGAGAAAATCCTTGGAAATTGCGGCTGATATCTGTATTTATACGAACAGAAATATTGTTCTAGAGACCCTTACGATTTAATCGTATTAGTATAAAATAACAATAACTTATAAGAGAATTACGTAATGACATCTTTAACTCCTCGTCAGATTGTTGCAGAGCTTGATCGTTATATTGTCGGCCAATTGGATGCAAAGCGCGCTGTTGCTGTCGCTCTTAGAAATCGCTGGAGACGTTTACAGTTAGCCGCTGAGTTGCAAGAAGAAGTTCTGCCTAAAAATATACTTATGATTGGTCCAACAGGCGTGGGAAAAACTGAAATTGCTAGGCGTCTTGCCAAATTAGCTCAAGCTCCGTTTATCAAAGTCGAGGCAACCAAATTTACTGAAATTGGTTATGTTGGACGTGATGTCGAACAGATCATCCGTGATCTGATTGAAATTTCCATTCATATGACCAGGGAACGTTTAAGGGAAGAGGTTAAATCAAAAGCTCTTATTCACGCAGAAGAAAGAATTTTAGATGCTTTGGTCGGAGAATCTGCAAGCCCAGAAACTCGTCAGAAATTCCGCCACCTTCTGCATAACGGAGAGCTTGCAGACAGGGATGTTGAAATTCAAGTATCCGATTCCGGTGGGCTTTCTATGCCAACGATTGATGTCCCAGGTATGCCAGGGGCACAAATGGGTATGCTTAACTTGGGGGATGTTTTTGGAAAGGCTCTTGGTGGTGGTCGTACAAAATCCAGAAAAATGCCCGTAAAGGAAGCTTTGAATGTTTTGATTGCTGAAGAAAGTGATAAGCTTCTTGATCAGGAGAAGATTGTGCGTGAGTCTATTGATATCGTTCAGCAAAATGGTATAGTTTTTATCGATGAGATTGACAAGATTTGTGCCCGCAGCGATCATCACGGGGCTGATGTTAGCCGTGAAGGGGTGCAACGCGACTTGCTTCCTTTAATTGAAGGTACAAGCGTTGCTACCAAACATGGAACGGTGAAAACAGATCACATTTTGTTTATTACATCAGGGGCGTTTCACCTTGCAAAACCTTCAGATCTTTTGCCTGAGCTACAAGGACGTCTGCCAATTCGTGTGGAATTAAAGGCTCTTACCAAAGATGATTTTGTCCGCATCTTAACCGAACCTGAGGCGAATCTGATTCGTCAATCGAAGGCGTTAATGGAAACAGAGGGATTAACTTTAACTTTTACAGATGAAGCCATCAATGAAATTGCAACCTTAGCAGCTGATATTAATCAGAATGTTGAAAACATAGGAGCAAGAAGACTTCATACCATTCTTGAAAAACTTCTAGAGGAAATCAGCTTTGATGCAAGTGATATGGAAAAAAGAGTACTTGAAATAACTCTTCAAGATGTGCGTGATAAGGTCAGTCCGCTTGCCAAAAATCAGGACCTTTCTAAATTTATTTTGTAATAAGAAAAGTCGCAGAGTATCAAATTTCTTCCGAGTAAGGTTGATTGTAGTCTGAAATTAATAATCCTTTTATACTTAGATAATTGGTAAGGGTTATTAACCTTAATCCTTGATTATTTGACCTTTGGCCGTTATGCTCTGCATATGCTTAAAAAAACTTTATATCGATTAACAAGAGTGCCTGCTCAAGACAGCGGTGTTTTGTCAGTGCCTCAATTAACGAACGAAAAAAGTTTATCAAGACGTAGCTTTCTTAAATCAACAGGTACGTCTTTTTTATCCTTGGCACCTTTGTCATGGATGGGATTTTCAGGTAAGTTTGGTGGTTTCTTGGGCGAAGAAATAGGCGGAGAAATAATCCCATCGGATCTCCCTGTTATCCAAAAAGGTCAGAAATCTCTGAGTTTTTATAACGTTCACACCGGTGAATTTTTAAAAAAATGCGTTTTTTGGGCGGACGGCAAATTTGATCCAGTTGCCCTCAAAAATGTTGATCGGCTTTTCCGTGATCACCGCACCGACAAAGTTCACAGTATCGATTATAGGCTTTTGAATCTTTTGCATAACATTGCGCAAAAGCTTGGCGCACAAAAGCCGATTCATCTTGTATCGGGGTATCGTTGCCTTGAAACCAACAACCGTCTTCGCCTTAATGAAGGTTATGGTGTTGCAAAGCACAGCCAACATACTTTAGGAAGGGCCGCTGATATATACATTGAAGGATATTCCCTTAGGAAAATAGGGCAAATTGCTTTAAACCTTAAAAGCGGTGGTGTGGGGCGTTATGATTCCTTTGTTCATGTGGATACAGGGCGCATTCGACGTTGGGGGCGTATGGCTTAATGCCAGAACTTCCCGAAGTTGAAACGGTACGCCGTGGTTTAATTCCTGTTTTAGAGGGGAAAATCTTAAAGGCGATAGATGTTTACAGGGATGGGCTCAGATATCCTTTCCCGCCTCTTTTCAAAGAACGACTAAAAGGACAGCAAATTCTTAACCTTACAAGGCGCGCTAAATACCTTTTGCTTCATTTAAACGAGGGCCAGACTTTAGTTATCCACCTTGGAATGTCTGGACGACTTAGGGCTGAAGACGCTTCTTCATTCGTGCTTCAAAAACATGACCACGTGGTTTTCTACAGCAATGAAAGCAAAGCAATTGCCTATAATGATGCCAGGCGTTTTGGATTAATGGATTTGGTGCAAACGACACGGCTAAATGATCATCCTCTTTTTCGACACTTGGGGGTTGAGCCATTTGATGATGATCTAACTCCTGAAGCTTTTCATAATCTTTTAAAAAAGCGCCAAAATTCCATAAAGGTTGCTCTTTTGGATCAAAGAATGATAGTCGGTGTTGGTAATATCTATGCCAGCGAGGCCTTGTGGGCTAGTGGCATTCACCCTCTTAGAGTTTCAGATTCTTTAACCTTAAAGGATGCAAGAAATCTTCTTGATCACATTCGAAAAGTATTGAAACGTGCGATTGAAGCAGGAGGATCAACCTTAAAAGATCATCAACAACCCGATGGCAAGCTTGGGTATTTTCAGCATCAATTTGCAGTCTATGGACGTGACCTTTCTTCTTGTCCAAGGGAAAAATGCTTAGGGTACATTAAAAAAGAAACTTTAGGCGGCAGATCAACATTTTATTGCGATAAATGTCAGAATTAAGAATTTATACGAGTTTTTGTATGCGCTAACATCGCTCTAGGTTTTAGAATCATCATCCTCTTATTTCGGGCGGATTTTTTTAGGGTTTAGTTTTTCTGGACCATAGACAAAATGCTTAAAATAGCCTAGTTTTAGGAATGTTGAATCAAGTTGTTTCCGTAGCTCAGCAGGATAGAGCGCAAGATTCCTAATCTTGAGGTCGTGGGTTCGAATCCCGCCGGGAACGCCATTTAAATCAACGGTTTGTTGACTCTTAGCTTCTTTCATAAAAATCTCGGTGCTACTTTAGTGCTACCTTTTGAGTTACACTCAACTGTAAGTTCCTTTGCTAGATAAACATTTATCATCTCTCTCTTCTTCAACTAATGGTGCTATCCATTTGTGCAGCTCACCTAATGTTTTAAATTTAGGATATGGATTGTCCGACCATGGATCCTGTTGCAATGTTGCCATTTGAAGTGCTTCGCAGCTGCGTCTTGGATGATTAAATAAATAAGTTTCCAAAATGCTCTTATAAGTCGTAAAAAACTGAGATGAAAATGGTTTCCATGTTTGGCGCAACTCTCTTTCACTTTTGATATCAATGACGTCAATCGCTGCTAGCTGTTGAATAGAATTTAACTGCCATGCTTCCCTCATTAAAGATATTGCTTCTACGTCTGTTACCGGAGCACTATAACCAAAAATAGTAAGCATATAAGCCTGCTTAAGGTTATCTTTTAATTTTTGCCATTGTAAATCGATAAAGTCATCTTCTTGATAATTTTTATTCTTAACTGGATATAATAATTTAGAAAGTTCAAATGGTTTTTTACAGATCCAGCAGAAAGGACTATAATCCAAGAGTCCGATAGTTTCACATTCCCTACAAGTTCCCACAGCCACATTGCCGTGAAGAAAAATAATATCTGGCAATTTACCTTTAGCGACCTTGTAATTCCGAAGATACGCTTGAGCAAGAAACGGGTCCCAATTAAAAGTGGCGATGATGTCTTTTTTTCTCAGTGACAAGAGAAGATAATCATACAGTGTTGGTTTGTCTGGTATTACCATTTCTGAAAAATATCCAAATATTGCTGCTTCAATTTCGCTCCGCAACTTTGTATTTGTTTTGCTAGTTACTAAATTAGAATAAAATGCCTCAAAGTTTTCACCATTATAATCAATGCCATATTTTTTCAGAAGCGGCTCCAACTTCAGAATGCTTACTATGTTATTCATTAAAGGGAGTTGCATCCCATTTATATCACCTTTAGGAAAAGCTGCAAAACTTGCGCCTGCTCCAAGTAAAACTACATGTGGTTGATTACTTTTTCTCTTCTTTAAATCAATGTTTGGTATAGCCATCACGCAAATTTCCTTTCTCAATTAAAGTTGGGTTGACTTATTTATGGTTCTGTGCCAGTTTATAACTGTCTCTGAAACAGTTGTCAACTGTTGATTTTTTAGAAGTGAGAATCAAGATGAGGATTAACATGAACGATCAAAAAATACCAAACTCCCAAATATATGATCCTTCGGTTTACAAGCGCCCTAACACAACTGTGGATATGGTTATCTTTACGATCATCAATAAGCAACTTCATGTTTTAACTATCAAAAGGGCTAAAGAACCATTTAAGGGAATGTGGTCTTTGGTTGGAGGGTACGTTGATATCGAAAAGGATAAAAATCTTGAATCAACCGCAGCTCGAAAGCTTCAGGAAAAAACAGGTATACAAACACCTTATTTAGAACAATTTGAAACAATAGGTAATGCTGCTAGAGACCCACGCGGTTGGTCTATTACAATTGTGTATTTTGCGCTTATCTCATCAGAAATAATTGAGCTGAAAACCGGAAAAGGAACGAATGATATAAAATGGTCAAAAATTGAAAAGAGAAAGATTGAAGAGCCTTTAGCCTTTGACCACGCAGAAATATTACAAAGATGCATAGAACGTCTTAGAAATAAAGTTTTATACACATCCTTGCCAATTCATCTAATGCCTAACGAATTCACTTTAAGCGAACTGCAAAAAGTATATGAAATTATTCTTGGCCAAAAGATTGAGCATAAGTCCTTTAGAAGACGAATGATAGGCGCTGACATTTTAATAGAAGCAGATGGCATGAGGCATGAGGGAAGAAGACCTGCTCAGCTTTATCGTGTCAAAGAAGGACACAATGCCCATTTCTTTGTTAGAAACCTTGAGGGAGCTACAGAACCTATAGGTTGATGTTGGTTAAAACAAAGCATCCAAAAAAAATTTCAATATAATAATTATAAGGTACGAATATGACGCAAGAACAACTATCTAAATATCAACAAGAGCTTATCAGTGAATTTGAGAATGACGCTACGGAAATACTAGAAGATGTAAGCACTCCTTCTTCTAGAAATGTACTTTATCACTACACATCATTTAATAACTTTGCTACGAGAATTATTAAAAATAAGGAATTCTGTTACACAGATTTCCGTCATTTGAATGACCCAACTGAGATTATTCTATCAACCGAAGTACTTCTAAAAGCAGTAGAGATACGGAAAGATAAGGATGGTCTCTTGCAAAGGATTTTTTGGCAACCTTTTTTGAAGGTCTTCCCTGGAATTCTTAAACCAGAAGATTTTGAGAAAGTAAGGTATAATTTTGACCAAATCGACAAGATTGAGTCTAGCATTTATACTCTTTCTTTCTGTCCAAAAGCTGATTATTTACCAATGTGGCGTTGGTATGGGGGAGATGGAAGGGGGATATCTGTAGGGCTAAAACCTGATTACTTTGCTCCTCAATCGCTAGCTGAAGGTGATAGATCTGCCCGCCCTGTATATATAGATGTAATCTATGATGAAGAAAAATTTATTTTTATAGTAAATAGAATATGTGATGTTGCAGAGCAGAAGATGCAAAAGCTAATTGAGCTTTGCCAGAATAAAGGAGTTTCAGCTAATGACTTACCGGCAATAGCAAGCTCTTTTGCTAGAATTCTTCATGACAGATTAATATCTCATCTATTGCCTCTCATGCCTGCATTTAAACATCATGGTTATAAAGATGAAAATGAACATAGACTCTACTATTTTGAAGGAAAGATAACATACAAGCCTGAATATAATAAGCCTCCTACCTTTTTTCCATTCGATGAAATTCCTGCTGAACGCAAGGGTACAAAGAATAGAAAACCTGTAGAAGGCATTTGCCTTTCTTATATAGAACAAAAAATTCCTTTTGTTCGTTCTGATAAGTTTTCCTTGGATGATATAGCAGAAATGTGGGTTGGTCCCTGTGTACACTTCGACTGTGCAAGAGAACAAATTATAAAACTTCTCATAGAAGGCGGATATGACATCACTAAAATTGACACAGAGGAAGGCATAAAAATAAAGAAATCTCAAGCTCCCTACAGATAAAGACTGCAATTTATCTAGCTTAAATTTGAGATTCGTACTATGCCTATTGAAATCCTTTCACTTGAATGGTTAGGACATGGAGCTGATTGTAGCAAGATTGACTTCAACACGAGCAAAAAAAGTTTTTCTCAAGTTTTTCACGCCTCACCTCCGCCACTTTGAGTCCTTCTCTGAATAAAAGCCTCAAGATCAGAGAGCTTGTATTTTACAAGGCGTCCTATTTTAACAAATGGCAAGCCATACCTTTTGGTGCATGACCAAACTGCCAGAGTTCCTTCAGTTGTGCCTAACAGTTCTGCAGCTTCTTTCCGTGAAAGCAAACGCTCAAAAATACTCTTACTCAATTTTATACCTCCTTTTAATTTTTAAAACATAGATAGGTCATAAATGGATCTCATTTTTATGAGAATGCTGATTACAAATGTTTGTCCTTTATTAATATGCTAACACTATTTTTAAGGAACAAAAAAGAACAATTTTTAATAAAATTGTTCTTTTTTGCATGTGGGCGAATTTAGATTGTCACCAGGTCTTTAGAATCTGAATTTTCTTGAGGGCAGGTAACAACCTCTACATATTGAATGTTTTTTCCTGATCCTTGCCAGGCTTTAAGAAGAGCGCTTTTAAAGTTAGTATTAATATAATCAGCAATAAAGTATGTAGGAGATCTGACTAAGAGTTTATAATTGATAACAATTTCAAACTGAACGCCTCTAAACCAGCTAAAATATGTTGTTGCTCCAAGTTCTTTCATGAGAAGCATTTTTTCTTCTGCAAACGATCCTTCTTTGATTGCGGTTAAAAGCCTCTTTCTTTCATCTTGTGTTTTAGTGATTGGAGGCGAGGGTTTTTCCCAAGCATTTTTTATGCAAGCAACGTAATACGCTGGGATGGATTTGATTTTTATTCCTTCATTCAGATCGTTTTTTATAAGTTTTATAGATGATTTGACTCTTTCTTCTCCAAACTCAGATAAGTGTTTATTAATCAAGTTCTGGCTTATACCTAGGCTTATAGCTTCATTTATAACCGCTTCAGCTCCTTTGTGGATGGGAAAGAAATCTCCTTCATCTAAATTTATCTGCTCTTTTGGGCGTTTTTTATGAACAGTGAATAAAAGAGAAGAAACTTTCTTGCCTGACTTTATAAATTTCACACCCACATGGATATCAGATTTCTCGTTGATTTCTTTTAAAGCAGGAACGATGACTTGAGCATTAAGAGCAGAAAAAGAAGAATAAGTTTTATGCTTTTGAATTCCTAGGAACTTCTTAAGTTCTTCAATACTTATAGCATCTGTTTCAGCTTGAAATGATTTGGAAGCGCTTAGATATTCAAGTGCATATTCCCATAGAGCCAAAGCATGTTTGTTAGAAAAACTTCTTTGCACCATTAAATTTAAACGAGCATAAATGTTAGGCCTATATAAAAGCTCTCTTAAAGGTTTGCTATAAGCATATTCGATGATGCCATTGCTAATTTGGACATATGCAAGAAGAGTTGTGACGCCCCATACTTGCTTTCGGTCTTTGTTGAAAATGTTCCACTCAATTTGCTTGATGTTCAAATCTTTGAGTGACTTTCTAAGGAGTTTGGTAACTTCAGAATTTTCGCTCCAACCAAGATGTCTCATTACATAAGAGAGAGGAACTTTATGAGAGGCGTCCTTATCTAATTCATGAAAGGCGTGCTTTAAGAGAACGTTGACTAGTTTCCGTTGGGTTAAGGTTAGGATGTTTGGAACATGTACAGCAGCTGTATGCTTTAAAAGATAACTATTTTGCTCCATTTCTAACTCCAATTTTGCCCTACGAAAATATTATAGTTGAGCATTCGCCTCTTTCTGGAGGTGCTAATCTTAGAGATTCTTGTCATTAAATTTTAAGCCCAATAACTCTTAAGCTCCATAATTTCTGAGCATTCGTAATCTCAACAAAACTTGCCCTACAATTTTTATACAGTTGCCCTACGAATCTATTACATTTACAGAAAGTCCTATTCTCTTACCTACGAAATTATTATAGTTAGCCTACGATTTTCATATATTTACCCTACGAATATATAATAAATTCCCTACGATCATATTATAGTTGATGTCCATAAAGTTTGATGAATGCTTGACTGCTGATAGTCCTTTAAACAATTAAAAATGTTTAAATCATTAAACACACACAGAGGGAAATGCATTTTCTGAGTATGTTTAAACGATTCTGCTTCTGCTTTATTATTTTTCATAACTGCTGTTCCTTGAGTGATTAATATTTACTACGCTTAAATATGTTAACATCATTTTTAAGAAACAAAAAAGAATAAATTTTAAGAAAATTGATCGTAATTGCCTATCAGAAAAAGATATTGACAGACATAAAAATTCAATTTTAAGCTTAATATATAGGTTTATTGTTAATAGAAACACCATCCCCATGACAGTTCAGCAATTTAAACTCAGTAAACAATCGCAAGTGGAAAAGGAATTAAGCCGTTTAAAAAAACTTGGATTTTGTTATTCAAGTTTTGGTTTTAAATGCCTTCAAACAGGTAAAGTAATTGGTTGTTTTTCTCATCAAAATTGGGCGGATAAATATGTATCACAAAGCTTATTTTCTTATGATCCCCTTTTACAAACAGCTTGTCATACAGCAAATCATACAATCCTTTGGAGCGCTGTTAGCATCGATAGTTCTGAAGGGTATCAGGTTATGCAACAAAGAGAATCAATAAGTGGCGCTAGATCAGGGGTGACTTTGGCCATTAATGATGGCAGTTGCCAGGAAATTATTGCTATTGGCGATTATGATAAAGAGACTATCTTTTTAGAACGTTTTACAAATCATTTTACTCAAATTTTAGAAGCTCGTAAGATAGTTAAAAATTTACTTTTAGATAGTTGATGAATCAGAGCCTTAAAAAAATTGTTTTCACAAGTGTTATTGGAAACGCTTTAGAGTTTTATGACTTTACGATTTGTGGTGTTTTTATAACAACTCTTTCTAAGGTCTTCTTTCCCTCCATAGATCCAACTTTATCTCTTTTTGCAAGTTTCTTTGCTTTTTCTGCTGCTTTTTGGACACGGCCTTTTGGGGCTTATGTGTTTGGCTATATCGGTGACCGATTGGGGCGTAAAAAAGCACTGACCCTTTCTGTGAGCTTAATGGGGCTTCCAACATTCTTTATTGGAATCTTACCTGGGTACGAAATTTTAGGCATAGCAGCTCCGCTGATTCTTATTTTATGTCGGATGCTTCAAGGTTTGTGCACAGGCGGAGAATATAATGGGGCAGCTATTTTTGCTTTAGAACATGCTGCAAACAAAAGGCCCGGCTTTATTAGTGGGTTTATATCGGCGTCTTGTGTTTTAGGAGCCATTACTGCAACGATTGCAGGTGCTATTGTTTCTCTTTCTTTCATGCCTTCTTGGGCTTGGCGAGTTCCTTTCTTATTCGGCGCAGTTGTCAGTGTGGTTGGCTATTATGTGCGCAGGGCTTGTAGTGAAAGCCCAGAATATGTTGGGCTTAAAGAGCTCCCAAAAAATCTACCTATTTTGACCGTATTTAAAGAATCTAAAGCACCTTTTTTTGTTAATATTGTTACAGGAGGAATGAATGGAGTCCTTTCTTATACGCTTTTTGCTTTTTTGACCGTGTATTTATCAAGATATGTACAAGTCCCTTTAGAAAAAGGGATTTTCTTGAATATTTTTGGACTCTTTTCTTTCATGTTTTTTTGTCCGGTTTTTGGAAGTTTAAGTGATAAACTAACGCCAAGAAGGTCAATTCTTTTTTCCTTAGGGCTCGTCTTTTGTTTGTCGTTTTTAAGCTTTGCACTGCTGCAATCTCCCCAACTTTATAGTTTGATATTAGGACAGGTTTTATTAGGTCTTTTGGTTGCAGCTTTTGTAGGGCCTAGCCATGCCTTTATGCAAACGCTTTTTCCAGCAAAGACTCGGTACAGTGGTATTGCTTTAAGTTTTTGCATTGGTATGGCAATTACGGGCGGCAGCACGCCAATGCTGTTAACGTATCTGATTGATGCCAGTCAAAATTTGTATGTTCCCGCATTTTTGTTAATGGGATACGCAGTTTTTACAAGCTTGGTTTTGTTTATGGCCCAGTTTTATATATCAGAACAAAAGACTCAAGAAGCCGAAAGAGCTAAGGCTGCATAGGGCTCTATTGTACAATTGATGCGAATCACTTCGGTAATGTGCATGATGGCTCACATGGTTTTTAGAGGAATTGCTAAAAAAAATAACAGAGCTAAAAACTCAAGAATTAAAATAAACTAAGGCCTATCGTCCAAATTATTGTCTTTTCTCTTAACAAATTGAATCATTTCTTCTTCAAACCCAAAACGGCTCATTTCTGTCATTCTCATCGGAAACAACGTTCCTTCTAAGTGGTCACATTCATGCTGCACGATACGAGCATGAAACCCTTCCGCTTTGCGCTCATGCTTAATGCCTTCAAGGTCATAAAAAGAATACCGAATTGAATTATAACGAGAAACTTCACCCAGCATGCCAGGGACAGAAATACATCCCTCTAAGCCATTAACTTTTTCATCGGTAAGATAAGAGACTTCAGGGTTCAGCATGACTGTAAAAGGAACAGCTTCACAGTCGAAATCATATCTTGGGCTTGGTTCGATTTTGGGAACGCTAAAAATCACAATCCTTAAAGGAATGTGTACTTGAGGGGCCGCAAGACCTAATCTATCTCCCAAAGACTCAAGGGTAAATTTCATATTCATAACAATAGTTTTTGCTTCATCTAGTCTATGAAGATCCACAGGTTCTGCTTTTTGCAGAAGAATAGGATGTCCCATACGAGCAAGAGGTAACAACTGCAAGGTCATTTTACGTAGTTTTCCTTTTGGATGTTCTTTTTTAAGTCATAAAGCGATGCCAAATAACAGGGGCAGCCCATTTTAATTCGACATCCATAATGATTGTTGGCTGCATTTGAGCACGTGTGTTTGTCCCGCAAAGGTTATAAAAGCCTTGGCGTCTTCCCGCTATGACTTGTCTTAGTTTTTTCCTTCCATCAGCTAATTCAATGATGCAAGTTTTGTTGATGGCCTTTTCAACCTGTTCTTCAGGGAGTTTGATTCCTCCTACATAATCACCCATGGCAAATTGTGGAGACATAGCGTCATCGTTAACAAGGCAAACAACACCATTTGTATAGAGGCGCTTAAAATTATGAATCTCTTGCATTAAAAGAATATCCGCATCGAACTCAGAGTCAGCTTGATTAAAAGTTTGTCCTAAAGATTCATGCATAAAAGCTGGAGTAGGATGGTCAAGAATATAGGTTTCCTGTCCTCTTCCATAGAGTAACCATTCAACTGTGCAAAAGACAGAATGTGCCTTCAGTGCATGGACAAGCTGGTGGATGCTTTTAAAAGAAGGCATAGCCGTGCCTTGTTCCCATTTAGCTATCGTAGTGGCTTTGATTTTATGGATTTTTTCAAGGTCTGGTCTTGTTAAATCTGCAAGAGCACGAGCGGTCCTAATCCGTTCGCCAATTTGTTGTATGGCTTCTGGATTGATTGGTATGGTTCGTGATTTAGGCAAAAAACACTCCTAAGGACTTCACTAATTTTAGACAAATTCTAGCCTATTCAACCAAGATGAGAAATAACCTTTTTTGGATAAAGTCAAAGTTTTTTAAAAATGTGCATTTCAAGACACATATGTATCATTATAGAAAAACATTTAAAGATAAAATTTACTAAAAATGTATTGAAATGTTCGTAAATGTCTGTGACAATTTAAGGGTAAGAATTAAAAATGGAGAGAAAAGATGAACAAAAACCATATTGTATTGACTGTTTTAAGCTTAACAGCGATCTACTGCTTAACCAGTGATAGTTCCTGGGCGCTTCAAGCAGACGATGCGATGAAAGCAACTTCTGAGGCTTTAGAAAAAACCTTAACAGGAAGCTGGCTTCGCATTGGCTTATTAGCAGGCATGATTGGCGGTGTTGTCATGTCTGCTGTTAAGCAAAGCCCTATTATTTTTGCGGGAAGCATGGGAACAGGCCTTGGAGCTCTTTATTATAAGGGTTGGGTCACCGATAGTTTTGCAGCCCTGATCTAAGGAGTTAGGTCATGGCTAATTTAGCAGAACATGCCATTTTGAATCACCTTGATAATCCACCCAGGTTTTTGTTTTGGACCGTTCAAGAAGCTCTTGTTTTGTTTATGCCCTTGATTGTAGGGCTTGGCGTTGATTGTCCAAAACTCGCTGTCCTAGCCAGTGCAATTGCTTACTTTATCTTAAAGCATTATAAGAGGTCATTTGGTAAAGGAACGCTTCGTCATGTGATGTACTGGTATTTGCCCCATAACAAAAAAGGCATGCCCGTAACGCCTCCTTCCTATATCCGTGAATATTTAGGCTAAGAGGGATTAATATGCGTCTTCGCCTCAATACCGCTCGACTTCATCACCTGATTCATCAAAGAAATATCTTTGTGGGGATGTCAGCTATTTTGCTCGGAACCAATGTTCTTTTGGCTGTTAAGACTTTTTCTCATCATGAGCGGATCATTATTACGCCTCCTGAAGTTCATCAAAGCTTTTGGGTAGAGGGGAACCGAGTGTCTAATCATTATTTGGAAGAAATGTCTTTGTTCTTCGCTCATTTGCTTCTGGATACTTCAGAGGCCAGTGCTCCTTTTAACAGGGAAGTTATTCTTCGTTATGCCAATCCTGAGTCTTATGGCGCTTTAAAAACCCAGCTTTTAGAAGATGAGCAGCGCTATAAAAAAGAACAGCTCTCAACAAGCTTTAAACCCTCAATTGTCCAGGTTGATAACAAAAAGATGACAGCCGATATTACCGGCGATCTTTTAAGTTATGTCGGTTCTAAAAAAATCTCTCAATACCGAGAAACCTACCAATTCCAATTTCACTATGATCACGGTCGTTTACTCATAAACTCATTTTCACTTCTTAAGACGGAGGCCAAAGAGCCATGAAACTATGTAGTAAAAAACTCAGTTATGCATTCCTATTTTTATCAAGTGTCAGCGGTTATGCAGCAGAGGTTCACAACCTTAATGAAGGCACTCGCATTCAGGCCAATATTTGCCCCACTGAAATGAATCGCATTTCTGTTCAAGGGGATCGGATTGCTCAAGTCTTTGGAGGGGAGGGGAAATTCACCCATCAAGTGGATGAAGAGACAGGGCAATTTTTTCTAAAACCTTTATCCCAAGCAGAAGGTGGGTTTCCTCATGTGCCTGTCAGCTTAACGCTGATTACAGAATCTGGACTTACCCAAGATATGACTTTGTTTCCAAGAGAAAAAACTGCGGCAACGATTTTGTTGAAACCATCAGGTGTCAATTCTAAAGAGAATCATGCATCTCTTCCGTCCTTTGAAGGATTGGGGCGAGCCTTACCTTATCAGGAAGTGTTGATTGGCGCTTTTAGAGTCCTTGCTAATGAAGTTGGAGCAAAAGAAGGAGGAAGAATAGAAGAAGAGAACTTAGAAACTCCCTCTCATCGTGCGTATCCCGCTGGTGTCACAGCTTATTTTGTAAGGCAGATCAAAGGACCTCAGTTTGTGGGTCAGGTTTTTGAAATTACCAATTCTTCTTCTGAAGTCATTACGATTCAAGAAAAGCAATTCTTTCAAACGAGTGATCTGGCTTTAGCATTAACCAAAACAACTCTTGCACCTCAAGAAACAGCCAAACTTTATGTGATTCGAAGAGGGTAGAATGATGTTAACTTCCTTTTCTTTTGCCTCTATCTCAGCTCTTAAAAGAAAACAAAGGCTTTTACTGGGTACTCTTGTTGCAGGGTTAACGGTTGTGACGGTAAGTGTACTGGTTGTCCTTTTAAGAGAAGATACCTCTCCCTTAGAAAAGAGCTCTGAAAAGAAAACAGAAATTACTTCAGGGTCTAAGCGCGTTAAACCCCAAGAAGTTTGGGTGCAACGTTTAGAATCCCAAACAGAACTCTCCCTAAAGCGCATTGAGGTTTTAGAAAAAATGCTAGAGCAGCTTATAAATCTGAATAATCAAAAACCTATAGAGCCTAAAGTTGATGAGAGTTTAAAAACAAAGAATCAAGAAAGTGGGGATATTGATGAGCTGCGTCAACATCTTGCTTCCTCACTCCAATCCTCTGGACACGAACAGAAAAAAGGAGAGGGCAATTTAACATTACCAGCGTCCCCTCAAAACGACATTTCCCTGAATGTCCTTCCAAGAGATCCTAATTTAAAATTAGTTAATTATGGTTCTGTCAGGGGTAGCTCTCACCAGGCAGAAAATCCTCCTTTTCATCAAGGGGGAACCATTCAACCCGTTAAAGTGTCAGGCCTTCAAAAGATTAGCCTCAAACTTAATAACGCAAAATCCAATTCCATTAAGAAAACCCAAGATAATACGATTCCAGCTGGTGCCTTCGCAAGTGCAGTCCTTTTAGGCGGCGTTGATGCCAGTACGAGTATCAGTTCTTCATCCGATCCAAGGCCTGTTTTGTTAAGAGTGACAGATGCTGGAACCTTGCCAAGAAAATTCAAATCTGATCTTAAGGACTGTCATGTTTTAGCGTCTAGCTATGGCGATATCTCCAGTGAGCGAGTTTTTATGCGCCTTGAAAAGCTGACCTGCACCGAACGTAAAACCGGAGAGATTTCTGAAACAATAGTCTCTGGGTATGTAGCCGGAGAAGATGGCAGAGCAGGCGTTCGGGGCATTTTGGCTGACAGAGCCGGAGAGATGATGAGAAATTCTCTTGTTGGCGGATTCTTTAGTGGCATGGCCAAGTTTATAACACAAACTCAAAATCCTCTTACCTTCACGCCCGTTGCCCCTTTTGGTCAAATGACACCGCCTTCTCACGAACAAATGCTGAAAGCAGGTGCTGGTCAGGGAACAAGCTCTGCCTTAGAACGTTATGCTGATTTTTATATTAAACGAGCAGAACAGATGCAGCCTGTTTTACAAGTCGCAGCCGGAAGACAGGTCAATATTGTCTTTACCGAAGGAACGGCTTTTGGTGAGACCGCTTATAAAAATGCTTATAGCAAAGTCAGAGACCGTAAACGTCAGGAAACGGTGAGAGATCTCTCCCATAGCAATACATCCTCCGAAGAAGTTGCTCATTCCGATATGCAGGATTGGATTCCAAATCAACATGAAATGAAAAATTAGAAAGGAAATCGAGATGTCTAAATTACTTATTGTTCCATGTCTTATCAGTTCATGCCTTGTTTTTTTATCAGCTTGTACCAGCAATAACGAATTGTTTGATTGTCAGGCTGGAAAAGGAATGGGCTGTAAATCGATTAGTGAAGTCAACCGAATGGTCGATCAAGGATATTTTGGAAATTCAAACGATGAAGAAACAAGATCTCTAAAGACTTTAGCGCCGATTGCCATGATCCCTGAAGAGAGCATCCAAACCTCAGCAGCTGGAATAGAGCGTATCCCAGAACAAAACTTACGGCTTTGGATTGCGCCCTTTCAAGATGAAGCTGGAAACTTTCATGAAGAATCGGCGATTCATACCGTTGTTCAGCAAGGCCGCTGGAAATTACAAGGTTAGTCGTAACAAGGTTAGGGATAAATCTTTACAGGGAGACAGGTTATGTTAGCAGCATTGGGTGAAAAGGTTCTGAGTCTCTTTCAAGAACGACAAAATTATGGGGTTTCAGGTCAGTCCTTACATAAATCTTCTCTGCAGCAGTTTTTTAAACACCACCGCCTAGAAGAGCTTTTGCCGTATGAAAGTTATGAGCCGAGCCAAGGGCTCTTTTACAACCGCACGTCTTTAGGTTTTGTTTTAGAAACTGTGCCACTTGTTGGCTGCACAGAAGACATGCAACGAGAGGTCAGTGGGCTATTTCAGCACACTCTTCCGGAGGGTTCTAACTTACAAGTGATGCTGTGGGCCGATCCTCATATTGGTTCTATTCTAGAGAAATGGGAAGCGCCAAGGCAATCAAAGCAGGAGACGCTGGCTCTTTTGGCCAAGAAACGAACGGAATTTTTAAAAGACCAGGTTTATAACAGTCAAAATTTTCCTTTTACCCTTCGTAACTTTCGCTGCATCTTAGCCTTTTCCCACAAAGGACATACCCAAAACCCTGTAGAGATTGAAAAGATTTTAAGTCTTAAAGAGCAGATCATGACAACCTTTAAGCTTTTGGGTCTTCCTGTGTGGGCCTGGGATGCCGATGCGCTTTTAAGGTTTATGGATAGCTGGATTAACTTGAACCCAAACTCTGATGACCTAAAACCCAGTTCTTTGACCTGGAATCCTTATGACTCTTTATCCTCGCAAATTCCAAGCGCTGAAACAGCATATCAAATTAACGAAAATGGCATTGTCTTTAATGAAGGCGAGATGACGACAAGGACCTATTCTGTGCGTCGATATCCCTTTCAGTGGTCCCTTCATGCTATGAATGAGCTGATTGGCGATCCTCTGCGGGATGCCCTTCGGTTACCTTGTCCCTTTTTAATTCATTATGGCGTTCATGTTCCAAAACAAGAGTCTTTAAAAACCAAGCTTTTAAGTAAAGCCTCTTATGTTGAACGGCAAGCGAATTCTCCCATTGGTAAACACATACCCGTTCTGGTTGCAGAAGCCGAAGAACTTGGTTTTGCCAGAATTCAACTTTCCAAAGGCGAGCGGATCGTAAGGTCCAATCTTTCTATTATGCTGCAAGCCCCCAAACATTCTATCAGCCAAGCCGAACAAATTCTCTTAAGTTTGTTTCGCTCTAAAGAATGGGAGCTGCAGGCTGATCAATACATCCAGTTGCAGGCCTTTTTAAGTCATCTGCCGATGAATTGGGGGGAGGGGATGGTTGAAGATTTAGCTTATACCCAGCGTCTTAAAACAACACTTTCTACCGAATCTGCTAACCTTCTTCCTATTCAAGCCGAATGGAACGGCACAAATTCTCCCGGGATGCTTCTGGCAGGAAGACGGGGTCAGCTGTTTACTTGGTCACCTTTTGATAATGATGCCGGCAACTACAACGTTTGTGTGGTGGGAAGATCAGGATCCGGAAAATCAGTCTTTATGCAAGAACTCATGACCTCAACAATGGGAATGGGAGGACGAGTTTTTGTCCTTGATGTGGGAAGAAGTTTTGAAAAGACCTGCCATCTTTTAGAGGGTCAGTTTATTGAATTTAAACCCAAAATGCCTCTCTGCATCAATCCCTTTACGACCATTCCAGTTGATGATGAGGAAAGCGCTTCTGACGCCCTTGCCATGCTGAAGTCTGTTTTAAGTCTCATGGCAGCTCCTTCAAAAGGGACCGATGATATGGAAAGCGCTTTGATTGAACAAGGGCTGTTTGCAGTTTGGGGAGAATTTAAAAATGAAGCTACGATTTCTCATATTGCCACTTGGCTTTTAAACCATCCTGAAAAGAAAGCAAAAGATCTTGGCACCATGCTGTTTCCTTATACCAAAGAGGGTATCTATGGCCGGTTTTTTAACGGCACCGCTAATGTGAATTTCGATAATGACTTGGTGGTGGTTGAGCTTGAAGAACTGAAAGAGCGTAAAGACCTTCAATCAGTTGTAGTTCAAATGGTGATTGTTCATATCACCAATCAGATGTTTTTAGGAGACCGAAAAACCCCTTTCAATATTGTCTTTGATGAGGCTTGGGATATGCTACGCGGCAATCAAAGCGGCGTGTTTGTTGAAACCTTAGCGAGGCGTCTTCGAAAGTATAACGGTTCTTTGGTAGTTGGCACGCAAAGTGTGAATGATTTTTATGCCTCAACAGGAGCTCTCGCTGCTTTTGAGAACAGTGATTGGATGTGTCTTCTCTCACAAAAGAAAGAATCCATTGAACAACTCAAAAAAACCAATCGTATTTCTATGAATGGTCATATGGAATCGCAGCTGGCCTCTGTTAAGACCAAACACGGCGAATATGCCGAAGTGATGATTTATGGCCCGCATGGATATGCGATTGGAAGACTTCTCCTTGATCCCTTTTCACAGATTCTCTATTCCACCAAGGCGGATGAATATTCCGCTGTGAAATCCCTGGAAGCTGATGGGTTGAAGCTTGTGGACGCTATTCACCATATTGCCGAACAGCGAAAAAGGAGTCTTTAGATGAAACCTTTTCCTTTTATGATCCTGACATGTTTGGTTTGTTGCCTGCTTTTGCTCTTTGCCGTGAAAGATTTTAAGGGGCCCAAGATTGTATCTGTCGATATGAATTTATTAGTCAGAGAAAAGGCAGAGATGCTAGCAGAACAAAACTTAAAACAAGAGTCTTTAACAGGGGAATCTTTAACAAAGTCTATTCAACAATCAACGGGGTTATTGAATCAGGACTTAAGGGCGTTTGCAAAAGACAAAAAGCTTGTTGTGGTGGCCTCCAACGTTCTTAAAGGGGGCGCTGAAGATTTAACGGAAGAGTTTAAGGCTTATGTGTCTCAAAAGCAGAAAGGACAAGCAGAATGAGGTTGGTATCTCCTTACAGATCTCCTTTCAAGATGTTAGTGACAAAGTGTTTTTTGTATCAGGTTGGTATTTTAGGTCTTGGCCTTGTCGTTTGTTTTGAAGGAGTGACTCGTTTTACAAGTCTAGCCTTGAATCAATCCGATTCCTTACCGCAAAAAGTATTTTTAATTCTAAAAGGAAAAGAGCTGAGCCGAGGGCATTATCTTTCCTTTGAAAACTCATGGTTCAAAGCGCCCTTAATCAAACAAGTTATCGGAATCGAAGGCGATAAAATCATCACTGATGAGCAGGGAGAGATTTGGATCGCGCGTAAAGTGGGTAAACCTTTATCTCATTCTAAGGACGGTAAAATTCTTCATCCCATAACGCCTGGGATTATTCCTAAGAATTATGTTTTTGCATATGCCCCTCATCCAAGGAGCTTTGATTCGAGGTATCAAGAAGTTGGCCTTATCCAAGTTGATCAAATCCTTGGCCGTGCCATTCCTTTGTTTTAGAGAATTTCCATGAGAGCCTTTCTTCTAACTTGTTTTCTACTCCCCTGTCTCACTGCTAAAGCTTTTTCTAAAGCAGAGCTTCAAAAAGATTTTGGGGTTGTTGGCACCACTTTTGAGATACTTGAAGAAGACTTGTTAGAGGTTATTGAAAAAAGACTTAAAAAACTAGAAGAAGAGGGAAGCCTTCAAGAGCATCAACAGAAAATTGCAAAGCAAGCACAAGAAAAAATTAAACGTCCAAAAGCTGTTGAAGGTGTCCATCATACAACGAAACCAAGATCTTTTATTTATGATCCAAGCATTACTGTCCCCTATGACTTAAAAGATCATCAAGGCAAAATCTTTCATGCCAAAGGCACAAAAGTTAATTCTCTAGACTATAAATCTTTAAGCAAGCCTCTTCTTTTTATAGATGGGGATGATGAGGCTCAAGTGGATTGGGCAAAAGAACAAAACCCTAACAGCCAAATTATTCTAATAAAAGGGTCTCCTTTTGAACTCATGGAAAAGCTCGATCGGTCTGTTTACTTTGACCAAGAGGGAGTCCTGGTTAAAAAACTTGGCATCGAGCAAGTGCCTGCCAAAGTTACCCAGCAAGAAAAGCATCTTCTGATTGAAGAAGTCGTTCTTAAAGAGGCAGAGGAGAAATGATGCTGAATCAATTCAGTTTCCCAATTTCTAGCCTTGGTTGTTTTCTTCAAGAAAAGAAACGAATGAGCTTTACAAACAGGATAATGCTCAAGACGAAACAAAGAAGTCTTTTAAAAATCTTTGATAAGCTCAAAGGTTTGTCACTTCTGGAAAAACTAAGTTCAGATCTTCTTTCTCGTTGTGTTTTCCGACTCAGAAAACCGGCAGTTCCTAGCAAAATTAAGACGATGAAAATGAGGCTATTTTCGAAGGCTAAATATTGGGAAGTTGTGAAAAAAGAAAACAAATTAAAGACTCCGTTCATAAAAACTTTAAAGGGATTTGTTCATCGCTTTCTTGTTTATAGCATAGTTTTATTGTTTGCTGCTTTGGAAATACAAGCAAACTGCCAGGGCCGATTTGTTAATCCATTGACAGATATTTGTTGGTCTTGTTTGTTTCCGATGACAATCGGCGGCTCTAATGTCAGTGGAGGAGGCTTTGAAGATACACCCAATCCTTCCGGGTTTATGTGTCTATGTCCAAGGCCACCTTTAAACATTCCAACGCCAGGAGTCCCGGTTTCATTTTGGGAACCGGCTCGGCTTGTGGATGTGACACGCACTCCTTATTGCCTGATTAATATGGGCGGAATTCAAATGGCCGGCGGTAACCGTATGCAGGGGCGAGGAAGTGTGGCTGATAAGGGGCATTCTGGGGGATTAAGAAGAAGCTTTTATCAAGTCCACTGGTATGTGTATCCCGTGATTTATTGGCTTGAGCTGTTAACGGACTTTGCATGTTTAGAACGCGCCAGTTTTGATGTGGCTTATCTAACCGAATTGGATCCTTTATGGAATGATGAAGAAACAGGGTTTATCTTAAATCCTGAAGCTGTTCTGTTTGGAAATCCTATAGCTCAAGCAGGGTGTGCTGTTGATTGTGGCTTAGCCTCCATTGGCTTTCCCAATGATGCGTTGTTTTGGTGCGGAGGTTGCCAAGGGTCTTTGTATCCGTTTTCTGGGACAATATCAGCTCATGTAGGCGGTGTTCAGGCTAGCCTTTTGGCTGTGCAGAGAATGATGGCAAAGCTTCACCGCGAACTTCTTCTTCATGGGTATATGGGAAGTGCAGGCCAGTGCCAAAAATACCCCATGCCGATCATTAAAAAGACTCAATACAAAACGCAAATGGTTTATCCTCTTCCATCCACTGGGCCCTCAACAGGGAGAGGAGGATGCCATCCGCTTGGACGTAGTGAAACCTTGTGGGCATCAGGGCGTGAATTTCCTTATCAAGGAGAAGATTTTGGATATTTAATATGGAGGAAACGCAATTGCTGTCTCCTTTAATTTTCTTTCTCCTTTTTATCATGAAGATGCCTTTGGGGATGGCCCAAGACCATCAAGTTTGGGCTTTAGAGCAACAAGAACAAAGCCAAGAGATTATCAAGCAGTACGAACAAGAAGCATTAAGTTTAAAAAAGCAGAGTTTGCCCATTAAAGAGAGAGTTTCAATAAAGGGATGCAGTGCTCATCAGAACTTGAGCTGCTCTCAAAAACAGGTTCTTCAACCAACTCAAAAACCTTACGATTCTTCCTTTTATATTTTTGTCTCCTTTAGCATGCCTAAAGAAACTTTAAAGTCTTTAGCAATTGAGGCCAAACGGCATAATGCTTTTCTTGTGATTCGAGGATTAATTGAGAATAGCTTTGCTAAGACAGCAACTTTTTTAAAAGAGTTAGGAGAAGGCGTTACCCTAGATCCAACTCTCTTCAAAGAATACAATATTCAGGTTGCTCCCACCTTTGTACGAAAGCATGGAGAAGAGTACTTAAAAATTACTGGGAACGTTTCCCTGGCTTATGCACTTTCAAAGCTTAAGGAAGGTGTGGAGTGAAATCTCTTTTCTCCCCTTTCTTTATTTGCTTTTTGATATCTCCAGTTTTTGCAGATATGACAAGTTCTCACCTTTTAGGTCAACAGGTTGCTGGAGCCCTTCAAGGTTCACTAACAGCTGCTGCTAAAGGAGCTGATCTTTCGGTGATTCCTGGGTATGAGGGGAGAAGTCCCAAAGAAGCCTCTTTAAATGCAGCCACTCTAGGAGATGCTTCTTTAAGAGAAGCTCATACCTCTGAAGTTGGAAAATTTTTAAAAGAAGCGGCGGTAGAAAGGCAGAAGTTTGTTTTTGACCCTGATACAGATCCTCTCCTTCGAAATGGAGATGAGGTTTTAAAAGATCCTTATACGGTTTTAGATGTCAAAATGGAATCGGCACTAGAAACTAGAGAAGCTGTGGTAACTCTCACATGCGAGGAAGCAGGAGATGCTATAGAGCGAACCTGTCATCATGTTCGGGTTATAGAGCTGAGCATAACACCCGGCTACGTAACAGAGTCTTGGGAATGCGGAGGGTATGATGTTCCTATCTATTCTGAACGTCAATCCGGAAATGACCGTATTTTAAGATGGCAACGACATTCTCACGGACACAATAATCCGGGTTGTTTAAGGGGTCATAGACCTTGCGCTAAGAACTATCAGCGAACCGATCATCCTGAAATCATCACCGTTACAAAAGAAGAATGGAGTGATGATTGCGCGGCTCTTGAAGATTTAACCGATAAGGGAGTTTGTCAATATGGGAATAAGGTTTGTATTGAGGGACCCTCTACAAAAATGATTCAGGATCGTCCAGTCACTAAAGACTGCTGGCAGTACCGTCAAACCTATCAGTGCAAACGTCCTAGTAAAAACACATGTTCATCCTTAAGAGCTAAAGGGTGTCTTCAAAAATCATCAAGATGTAAGGAAAGTGTGGGTGGAGTGTGTGTGGTTTGGGAGCAAACTTACGAATGTTTTTCCTCAAAGAAATCCTTAAAAAACATTAGGGCTGGGGCAGGGTCTCCCTTTTGTATTACAGGAAACTGCGCTGATTCAAGCTATCAAGCCAATGGTGAGATGTTGGAAGTGATGGCGAAGCTCTCAATCTTTAAAGAAATGCAAAAAGATATTCGAGGCGGCAATTTTGAGATCTTTAAGGGAACGGATAAAAGATGTAGCCGTAACTGCATCGATTTTAAAGATTGCTGCCAGAATATGAAAGGATGGGGAACTTCCCTGCACCTTGCTTCTTGCAGCATTGAGGAAAAACTTCTGGCTCAACTCAAAGATAAAAACCTGTGTCATCAGGTTGGAACTTATTGCGCCAAGAAGGTATTGGGAATCTGTGTTTCTAAAAAGACGAGTTATTGCTGTTTTGGGGGTAAACTCTTACGGCTTATTCAACAGCAAGGAAGGTCTCAATTGGGCATTGGCTGGGGATCTGCTGAAACACCAATATGTCGAGGTCTTCGTCCTGAAGAATTGGGACGCATTGATTTTAGCCGCCTCGATCTCAGTGAAATTTTTGAAGACATTATGGCTTCATATAGACAGCCTGATCCTTCTCGTGTGCAAGCAGTAACGGCAGAAAGGCTTAAAGAAAATCTTAGACATATTCAAGCTGGAACCAGAAGACAACCCTTAACAACAGGAGAAGGTGATGGTTTATAAGAGTAAATTTTTAAATTCTTTAGGGTTTGGTTTTGTGAACCTGAAGGGTGCAAAGACTTTTTGGAAAGATCTGAGCTTATGCTTTATAAACGTCTCGCCTGTGAGCAATTTGAAGGGCCAGTATGACGAGCTCCTTATCTTGAAGACTGCAGATGACTCTATAATCACCAACGCGGTAAGACCAGAAAATCTTAAGCCTTCCCTTCAATTGTTTTCCGTAAGCTCTGGGATTGGGCTGTTTCAGGACGCGGCTTTGAAAAAACTCGTCAATCTTTTTTTGGATAGGTTTATCCAATTTATCAAATTGTTTTTCGGCTTCTGCACTAAACCGAAAGGTCCAGCTAGTCATTTCTTAAGCCGTTTTTTTTCATTACGTCTTCAAAGGAAGAACTCTTTTTCCCCGATCTTAAATAAACCTCATAAGCTTCCATGGCAATTTGGTATTCTTCTTCATCTTCTAAAAACTTTTCTAAAGCTTTTTTTACAAAGAAACTTTTACTGCGGTGGGTACGTTCGGAAAGAGCACTTAGTCGGCCTTCAAGATCTTTTGATAAACGAATGGAAAGCATGGCAGGACTCCTTTTCACTTTTATGTAGTACATTGTATGACATGTGGTGCAAAATTGTCAAGATGTGTTTTCTCTCAGCCTTCTTGATAGGAAGGGCTGAGGCTGGTTTCTTTGACCAGCATGCAGAAGGCTGGCATTGGTATCAAAATCTTCCTGCTTTAGAGGAAGAAAAAAACAATGAGACGTTTGAGAAAACCGAATCTTTGGAGCTGAGCCCTAAACAGACAAGGAAAAACGATCCCAATGAATTAATGAAAGCGTATCGAGGGGAGATTGAAAGGCGGCTCAATCTGGCTTTGATTAACCCAAGTCCTTTTAATGTGCTGCAATACCAAGCTATTCAAAAAGATTTGATGAATCGGTCAGAACGGTTTTCTAAAACCTGGCAAAGAACTCTCCTTGAAAATCCGACTTTAGATCATTCTGTGGAATTTCCCACATCTCAAGTGTCAAGACATGTTTATCTGGATGAACAGCGCAAAGAAAAGGAAGAAAAAATTAAAGCCCTTTCTAAAAGCTATGGTTTGTTCTTCTTTTACCGCGGAAATTGCCCTTACTGTCATGCCTTTGCCCCGATTGTGAAGAGATTTGCAGAAACCTATCATTGGGATGTTTTAGCGATCAGTCTTGATGGCAGTTCAATTGCAGAGTTTCCAGATGCCAAAACAGATCAAGGACAAGCCGCCCAATTGGGAGTCGAGGTTGTTCCTTCCTTGTTTGCTGTTAATCCTCAAACAGGTCATATCCTTCCGCTGAGTCATGGTATGACAACGCAAGATGAAATCGAAAACCACATCCTTGTTTTAACAGAGGCACCATGAAACATTCTCTTATTCTTATCGTTTTTTTGTTTCTGAAAATCTCTCCTTTAAGTTTTGCAGGGGTGGGCGAAGATTTGACTAAATTCTTTAGCTCTATGGGAGGTGCTGCCAATGCCAGTAGAGGCGGCACCTACAAAGATCAATCGGCTGGATATTACACGGGAGGAAGTTTGTTTAGCCGCAATCAAATCCGAACGATCCAACCGATGACAGTGCAAATGCCAGGTTTTAGAGCGGGCTGTGGAGGGATTGATTTATTTACAGGCGGGTTTTCTCATATCAGGTCTGCTGAACTCATTGGCGCTTTAAGAAACATTGGGGCTTCCATGGGATCTTATGCTTTTATGCTCGCTGTTCAAACCGTGAGCCCGCAAATCTATAACATCCTCAATGAACTGAATGCGCTTGCTAATAAAATCAATCAAACCAACATCAATTCTTGTGAAGCAGCCGCCACGATGGTGGGTGGTCTTTGGCCTAAATCAGATATCGCGAGTAAACATCTTTGCACGGCTATAGGATCGAACTTAGGGGCTTTATCCGATTGGGCCAGTGCAAGGCAAAGCTGCGGCGCTGAAGGCAGACGAGAAGAGCTTCTTCGAGGCAAGATGGGAGAAGAGCGATATAAACATATGTTAGTCGGTGAATTTAACCTTGCTTGGAAAGCCATTCAAAGAAACGACTTTTTGGCAGCTGATAAAGCACTTGCTGAGTTCTTTTTAAGTTTATCCGGCACTATTATCTCTCGCAAAAGTGGGGAAAATTTTGAAATTATAACACTTCCTTCCCTTGCGGACAGAGAAGAACTTCTAACAGCTCTTCTGCACGGTGGAAATGCTAAAATTTATCGCTGTGATACAGATGCAGAAAACCGCTGCCTGAATCCTACCCTTACAGAGATTACCGTGGCAGAGGCCGATGCTTTAAGACAAAAGGTCAGTAAGGTCTTAGAGAGCATGGTGACGAAAATCTATGAAGACATAAGTCCAACAGAACCTGAAAAGGCTTTTCTCAATTCAACAAGACTTCCTGTTTATAAGATATTGAATGTTTCTACTGCGTACCGCAAAGGACAAGCGCCCTTAGATATCCATCAATATGCTGATTTGATAGCCCTCGATATTCTTTATCAATACATCAGCGAAGTTTTAGATGTGATGAATGACGGAGTCACCCAACTTAAAGCGGTTCAGGTTGATGATTCTCATATCAAGCGGTTTCAAGGCGGATTAACTTTAGCCAGAGAACGCATCACAGAGCGCCGCAATAGTGCGTTTCAGCATATGGATACAATCCTAAGATTTATTCAAAAGACACAACTAATAGAACGTCAAATCCACAGCGTGCTCGGAACCGTCGCCAATGAAACCAATTGGATGTAATGTGTTTGCAAGAACTAATAAATGATTTTTTCCAATTGTCGCTACACTGTAGCGACAATGGAAGGATGGATTAAAAAAAGAAGGTTTTGCATAAAGCATAAAAAGGAGTGAATTAAATGTCTGAACTTATACCACTAGATGACTCATTAACATCGCAACAACTTTTGAGTGACATTCGTCATTTAATAGAAATAGTAAAAACACGTGTTGCTAGATCTATTAACAGTGAAATGACTCTTCTTTATTGGCGTATAGGTAAAACCATAAAGGAACAGCTTTTAAAAAACCAGCGTGCTGAGTATGGAGATAAGCTAATTATAGAACTAGGGCGACATTTATCAGCTGAATATGGCCAAGGTTATGAGAGATCAAATCTTTTAAGGATGGTGCAATTTTATGAGTGTTTTTCTGATAACAAGATTGTCGCCACGCTGTCGCGACAATTGACTTGGAGTCATATTAAACTCTTATTACCAATTAAAAATAAAGTAGAACAAGAGTTTTATGCTGCTATGTCAGCGCAAGAACGATGGAGCGTACGTCAATTAAGCAGTAATATTAATAAGATGCTTTTCGATCGAACTATGGTATCTCGAAAACCGGATATAGAGGTTACTAAATCTCTGAAAATTTTAGAAACAGCGGATCCTTTCATTACAGATTTGGTGCTGAAAGATCCATATTTATTAGATTTTCTTTGCTTACCAAAAGATCATAAAGAAGCAGATTTAGAAGATGCAATTTTAAGAGAAATTCAAGAGTTCATTCTTGAATTGGGTACAGGTTTTTCCTTCGTTGCTCGTCAAAAACGCCTTACAATCGACGAAGATCATTTTTATTTAGACTTGTTATTTTTTAACAGAAAACTTAAAAGGCTTGTTGCCGTAGAATTAAAGTCTGGAAGATTTAAACCAGAGTATTTAGGGCAAATGCAATTGTATTTAGGCTGGTTGCAGAAATATGAATGCCTTGAAGGAGAATTACCTCCTATAGGCATTATTCTTTGTACGGAAAAATCTCAGCATCAAATTGAACTCTTAGAACCTTCAGCCAGTGGTATTCACATAGCAGAATACTGGACAGAATTACCTCCAAAAGATGTCTTTGAGCGCAAGATCCAACAAATTGTTAAAGCAGCTAAAGAACGTTTGGCTGTAGAAAAGCAAAAATTAATCAAAGAAGCTTAAGGAGCCAACATGGACTATGCCATAACCACCTATGGAGGAGGAGAAGTTTTAGAAGGATTGTTTAATGCGATTGCTGTTTGTCTCAATAGCACGAACGGGACTTTATTTACGCCTTTGGTAAGATTTGGTCTTCTTCTTGGCGGCTTTATGGGCCTTGTCTATGCCTTTTGGGGTGATCAATTAGGGTTTGTTAAAAACTGGTTGATTCCGTTTTATTTGATTTTAAATGTTTTGTTTGTTCCGCAAACAAGTGTTTGGATACTGGATCCCGTCAATCACACGCACACCAAGATTGATCATGTTCCTTGGGGGTTGGGGGCTTTTGCTGGGATGGTGAGTAACATGGGCAAAATCCTCACCGAAAAAGTGGAAATGGTCTTTAGTCTGCCAGATGACCTTAGATATCAAAAAACAGGTCATATGTTTGCCTCACACCTTATTCAGCAATCCAAGATGTTTCGGATCACCAATGAAGATGCTGCGGATAACATGCGCAGCTTTGTAAATCAATGCGTTGTCTATGATGCGATGCTTGGTAGAAAGTATACAATTGAAGATTTAAGGCATAGCGATGATATTTGGGGTTTAGTCTCGACTTCAGCTTCTCCTGTACGCTCTTTTGTTTATAGAGAACCCCATGATCCAGGATCAGTTCCAAACCGGGCAGAAATCATTACCTGCCGAGAAGGGGTAACTAAACTAAATCATTTCTGGGGGATTGAGGTGAACCGAACAGCAACGGTGTTTGGAACCAAGATCTTTGGCAAAAGCTCTTTTTTGAATCCTAAAGTGGAGTTTTTTAAGCATCTTCCGCTTGCTCATAATTATCTTACAAACTCAGCCAAAAGCGCAGAGCAAATCCTTAAGCAGCAAATGATGATCCACAGTGTGGTGGATGGCATTGAACAAAAATCTATTGAGCTGGGCAATGCTCCTAACTTTGCCACACGAAGAGCGTACTTACAGCAAAGAACCACCTATGAGACTTTAGGAAACTTAGCTGCTGAAAGTTTGCCTGTGATGAAGAACGTTATCGAAGCGTTAGCCTATGCTGCTTTTATCTTTATTCTTCCTTTAGCTCTTTTGCCGATGGGCTGGAAAGTGATTGGTCAGTGGGGAGGCCTTATTTTATGGGTGCAGATGTGGGCGCCGCTTTATGCAGTCTTAAACTTTATCATGACGGTGAGTTCAAAAAGCAAAAGTTTAGCGGCCGTAGCCTTAAGCAATGAAAATGGCGTGACGATAGCGAGTTCCGTTGGTCTGATTAATGCCAATGCAGACATGGCGGCTATGGCCGGATATTTAGCCATGAGTATTCCTTTTATCAGTTGGGCGCTTGTTAAAGGCGGAGCAGGGGCTTTTGTTCAGCTTGCAACCCACTTAGGCAGTGTGACTCAAGGGGTAGCTAGCACAGCGGCAGGAGAACAGGCAACAGGCAATTATAGTTTTGGCAATGTGAGTCAGGGCAACATCCAAGCTTATAATACCAGTGCCCTGCAACAAAATACCTCTCCCTCTTATCAATCCGGTCATTTTAGACAAATGGATGGACGAACAGATATGGTCACCACTGCAGAAGGACAGCATATTCTAAATGTGGCTAATTCTAACTTACCCATGTCGCTTAATCTTGCAGAAACCCAAAGTGGGCAAATCTCTGAAAGGGCTAGTAAAGCTTTAACAGCCTCTCAGCAAAAAATGGAAGCCTCATCAAGGCATCAAGCCGAAGCTTACCGAGAGGTTTTTGACTTTGCAACGCATCAAGCTCATCAACAACAACTTGGAAAAGGTTTAAGTTATGGAGAAACCACATCAAGTAACACTCAAGCGTCCCTATTTAAACAACGCGCAGAACAGTTTGCCAAAGATAATAACATCAGTGTTCAGGAATCAGCTAGCCTACTTGCTGGCATTAGCGCTGGGGTAAACTTTGGTTTTGTAGGCATGAAAGGAGAGGGGTTTTTATCGTCACAAAGCTCTAAGGGAGAAATGCTTCGAAGGGCAGAAGATTTTGTGGAGCAAAATCAGCTTCAGGAAACCTTAAGTAAAGCAGTTCAAGGTATGAAAGAGGAACGCCTTCATAACAGTGATGAAGAAGGCAGAAGACTGGCGGAGAATGTCACGGCGTCTATGGATTCTTCTCGCACTTTAAGGCAAGAAGCTCAAGCGAGTTTACAGGAAGCCCATTCTTTAAGTTCCGAGGCCAATTATATCAGATCCAATGCATCCACCATTAACCAAAATCTCAATCAAGAGTTTGTGGATTGGATGATCAGACAGCCTTATCAGGGACAAGGCAAAGTGGGCCTTGATGAAACCAGACGTCTTTTGAGTAGTACAGATCCCAAGCATCAAGAAATGGTTCAGCATTATGCCAGGGACTTTTTGAGTCATCATAAAAGAGGTGTTGAGGTTTCTCCTTCTAAAACCATGGGTTTAGAAAACCTAGAGAGTTCCTATCAACGCCGGAGTCAAAATGTTCAAGGACAGTATCATCAAGAAAATTCTTCCTCTTTTGAGCTTGTTCAAGAGCGCGCAAGAGAAAGCGGATTTCTAGTCTCTGAAAAAACGGCAACAACGGATGATCGTTTTCCTGAAAAAAAGACCCAATCAGAAAGGAAACCAAAAACAAATGCTCTCAGCTCTACCTCTACCTCTTCTGAGATTAAGCCTACTTCGTCTCGTATAGATTCTCATTCCTCTTTCCTTGATCGGGCAGAGACCCAGCAAAAAGTCGAAGGTTTGTTTAAGGACAATGAATCGTCTTTATCTTCAAAACAAAAGCAGATGGAAAGTCATAGCGCAACCCTAAAAGAAAATGTTCTGACCGGTCAAAAGCGGGGATTAATTGAATCGGTTTCCAAAGGTCCTTTAAGTCACCTTTCTGAACTGGGCAGAAAAATGAAGGGGGATTTAAAAAAGGCTGGCGATGAGTGAGGTGAATAATGAGTTTAACTGAAACTTTTACCCAAGGTGGTCAAACCCAGCTTCATAAACTGAGAATGATGAAGCAGGTCGTTGGAACAACATTAGCTGTTTCATTCTTGCTTGGCATTTTTAGCTTTCTTTTTAAATGTTATCTTGGTTTTACGCAGTATTTTCTGTATATAGTGCGCTCTTATTACTGGGCCGAAATGAAGATCAATCTTCAGTTTTTATCTAATCAAAAATTGCCGTCTCAATTCTTTACGTTTCCAGATGGAAGAATCCTTGAGCTTTATTGTCATGACATTGTAAAGATTCCAGAACTGAGACAAGCCATTCCGTTGTTTTGGGAGAGATTATACGAATATGTCGTCTTTGCTTTAGAGAGCGCTCTTATAAGTTTTGCGATTATCGCTCTTTTCTGGGTGATCAAAGGAAGACAAAGAAGAGTTAAAAGACTGATTCAAGGTTCTAAGGTTTTAGAAGGAAAAGAGTTCACCGCTTTTACAAAAAAAGCTTCTGATAAAACCGGCATCAAGATAGATAGCTTTACCTTGCCAAAAGGAGCAGAGACCAAGCATATGATGATTTTGGGTACAACGGGCTCTGGTAAAACCAATTGCCTGAATCATCTGCTTTCTCAAATCAGAGCTCGAGGTCAAAAAGCTGTTATCCTCGATACTACAGGCGATTTTGTAGCTAGGTACTATAATCCTTTAACAGATGTTCTACTCAATCCCTTTGATAAGAGGTCTCAGAGCTGGTCGTTATGGCAAGATTGTGAATATCCCTTCCAATATGATGCTTTGGCAGCAGCCTTAATACCAAATAAACTCAAAGATGATTTTTGGACGATAGCAGCCAGAACACTCTTTTCTGTTGCTGCCCAAAAACTATCATCAAGGAGAGATTTAAATGAGCTTTTGGATCTTCTTCTTAAAAAACCACAAAAATACCTTCAAAGTTTCTTTCAAGGAACACAAGCTGCAGCGCTCGTAGATACAAGGTCCGAGCAAATGGTTGGATCGATTAGAGCTGTTTTAAATGCCAATATAAAATCTCTCTTTCTTTTAGACAGCCAGGATCCATTCTTTTCGATTCGGAAATGGATTCAAAATGACAATCCTGAAAAAAGTTGGTTGTTTTTAAACTGTACCCCTGAACAACGAGATACGTTAAGACCTTTGCTTTCAGCTTGGATTGGAATCGCTTCGACTGCATTAATGGGCTGTGCACCAGACAATAACAGACGGGTGTGGTTTATCTTGGATGAATTGGCTTCTTTAAATCAATTAGAGAGCTTTCCCACAGCTCTTGCAGAATTTAGAAAGTATGGTGGGTGTGTGGTTGCCGGCCTTCAGGACATTCATCAGATAGAAGCAAGATATGGCAGAGAAGAAGGTAAAGCCATGCTTGGGTTGTTTAACACCAAAATTGTTTTTAGGCTTAATGATTATGATACAGCCAAACGAGTCTCCGATTCTTTTGGTGAGCAGGAAACATCAGAGATGATCGAAGGCATTTCTTTTGGGGCTCATCAAATGCGAGATGGGGTATCCTTATCTGATCAAAGAAAATACAGACCTGTGATATCTCCAACGGATTTAATGAAACTCGAAAATCTAGAGGCTTATATAAAACTTGCCGAAACTGGTATTTTAGGAAAAACAAAGTTTACCTTTCATAATATCTCTCAAACAGAACCTGCCTTTTGTGCTAAGGATTTTAAGAGATTTGATAACGATGAAGTTTTTGACGAACAAACTGAAAACCAAGGGCAAAGCTTCTCTTTAATTTCCGATGTCTCTCTATCTGAAGCAGCATCTCAGCTTTCTGGTGATTTCTAAAGAAGCATCAATGTTTTAACTCAGGAATTGTTTCTTAATTTTGTCATAAAAATATACCTGGAGTCATTATCGGTGCTTCCTCCTGAAGGTAGTTTAATTTGTTTGCCCTCTTTATCAAGTTGTCTTAAGAAGTATACTTTGTGAGAATGCGGGTTGCGGCGTCTCAAATTTGTCACCGGCAGAATTATTTGGCGCTTTTGAGCAAAGCTATTTAGCACCGGATAATACTTAATTTATTAGCCAAGAAGAACCATAAAATGGATAAAAGATGGTAGTGTTGAGAAGCAAGGAGTCATAAATTTTTCCTAAAAGTTTAAGAATATAGGATAAAACTATGGTTTCTCTTTTTGAAAAATATGTAAGTTTTAAATCCTTAAGTCTCTTTTCTCGTAGGTTCAACCAGTAACATTTGACGCTCACACAAATTTACATTAACTCAAGCGTTCCTTCTCTAATTATCTTTCATTTCTTTTCTTTTTTCTTTTTACTAAGTTTAGTTTCTTTAGGTGTAGTTTCTTCTTCTGAATCTTCTGAGTCACTCGCTGCTGCTGATGATGATTTTCCAGCTGTTTTAGCAGATGCCGTAGACTTTTCTGTTTTGCTTACAGGTGCTGCAGGTTTAGGTATATCACTAAAACTTTTATCGGAATGATAAGTTAGCTTTTTGCCAGTTAAATTATGTATATGAGCATACAGAACTTTTTGTTTATTTTCAGTTGTTTTAGATTGAGATAGTGTATCAGCTTCACTAAACACGTGAGAAGTGCCGGATAGTTTAAATTTTGTATCGCCCCATCTCAATAAAAATTTACTCTCCTCATCGTCTGAATCTGTAGCATAATAATCAGCACTAGCTGTATAAGGAGCCGTAGTATGATATGTCAATACAAAACCTTCGCTTGCTTGCCCTTTAAACCTGTCTTTTAGAAGATTCCTAATAGCTTTCGAAATGCTTTTCTGTCCTGTTTTATGATTCTCCCTAAATTCTGCTAACTTTCCTATGCAATCATATCTGTTGACCCCAGATCCGGTATGCCTACTACACATATCAAAGGAGCCAAAAAGCTCTATACCAGTCATATAAACATCTTGGTCTCCGTGAAACACAGTAGATGGTAATAAGAGTTTTAAAATTGCTGTATAATCATGAACCCATAATGCATCCATATCTGCTATAAATTGTGCCTCTGAATGGCCACCATGTACTGTTGCAGCAGTTACCCTAGAATAATATCCAGCATTAACTGGAGCTGCAGACGCTGAATAACTCACCCAATCTATTACAGAATCTGGTACTGCAAGGATTTCCGGAAATCCTAAAGATGTTTCAATATCGGCTGTATAAAGTTCCTCAGAGTGATAACAGATTCCTTGTGCAAGTAAATGACTTCTTGGTACTGGGGTAAGCGTCGTTACTGCCTGGGTTTTTGCCACAGCACCTGGTCTTATTAATGAGAAAGCCTTACCTGAACTAAGAGTAATCTCATCTGTATATTGCGCCTGTAAATCACCATCATATCTTTCTAAGACATATTTTTTACTTGCAAGTGCTGCTACTCCTTTTGTTATATTTTCAGTATCATCTTCATCATCACTTGCTAAAACAGTATCTAACGTGGATAACAAACAAAGGGTGAAAAACAAAAAACAAACAGAAAAAGATTTTCTAAGAAAAGTATCATCTAAAAAATATTTACGTATCATTTTCTTAATACCTTTTTCTAGATTTAATACCCTTAAACAACATCTTAATATGATTTTCTGCAAAGAGTTTTTTAATAATTTTTTCTCATCTTCATGCCCCTAGCTCGAAATTGTAGGAAACTTAGAACTGACAGAAGTAGGTTATGCAAGAACGACAACTAAAAAAACTTCTTAATTTGGCTTCATCTAAGGCTTAGATGGATTTTTTGGATTGGTTGCAATATTTCTTATTTGGAAAGACACGCAAAACTTCACAAAAAGTCATGGAAAAATGATGAAGATCAATACAGGCTTTATTTATCTTCTTGGGATAAAAAGAAAATCTCCAGTGTTAAAAGATCCGATATAGAAGCCCTGCATGCAAAGGTAGGCAAAGAGTATGGTACTTATGCTTCAAATCGAATGCTTTCCCTATTAGGAGTTATGTTTAATAAAGCCATCGATTGGGGATGGAAAGATATTAATCCAGCGCAAGGTGTTAAGAAATTTAAAGAAATTAGCCGTGAACGGTTCCTAGCTGGTGATGAATTACCCAGATTCTTTAAAGCTTTAGAAGAAGAAAATAATAGAACGCTAGCAGATTTCTTTATGCTGGGGATTTTAACTGGTGCTCGCAAAGGTAATTTATTGTCTATGCGATGGCAGGGTATCAACTTTGAGCAAGCTACTTGGAAAATACCCGAAACAAAAAATGGATCCTCGCACCTTGTGCCTTTATCTCCTGAGGCAATGTATATTACAGCAACGTTTCAAACTTAAAGAAAGTGACTGGGTATTTCCAAGTGCCACCAGTAAATCAGGTCATTTAGAAGAACCTAAGTCCGCTTGGAAACGAATTTTAAAGAAAGCTGAATTACATGATTTAAGATTGCATGATCTGAGACGTACTCTCGGCAGTTGGCAAGCAGCAACAGGCGCAAACAGTTATGTTATTGGAAAATCCTTAGGCCACAAAACTCAACAAGCAACAGCCATTTACGCGCGACTCAATATTGACCTTGTAAGAGCATCTGTTGAAAAAGCAACAAGTGCTATGATGAGTTTTAGGAAATGACATATATGAGTTGCTAATTTAACTTATTCTAATTGAGTCACTGCATAGTAGGTTGCCAAAAGCAGAATATTTAAACTTGCTTACATCTAATTTTTTTGTTGTTTATACAAATCGGCGCCCCATAAAGAAAGATTTAATAATGATTTGTTGGTTGCACAAGTCCTTTATTTCCCGGTTGTTCAGTCTATTTTTAATTACGACTTACAGCACAACAAGTTTCGCTGTAATAATTGTAGATATTGATTCTTCACAAGAAAATATAAATTGGATTGCCAATGACTATTTTTCTCCTTCTGATGGTAGAGATATTAGAGCAAATCATAGCATCCGAGTTGTCACTTTTGATACGGATCAACAGAAAATTTTAGATATTAAATATCTTTTAGCGTCTGATTCCCGCTCATCTTACAGAGCCAACCTTGATTCTTGTGATATTGAGTATGGTGGTATTACTGCTGATAATCGCCTTATTCCGCGTATTACACCTAAGCAGGGTTTTAAGGGATGGATTAGAAGTTCAGGAAGGTTTACATGTAATTCAGAAAATCTTGATGGATGGGATAAAACTCGTCCTATGTGGTCTATTGTAAGACAAACAGAAACGCCAGCAGATTTAAATTTAGATGCAATCAGAGTATACATTAACCAATCAGACTTAGAAGAAAATCTAAGAAAAGCAAATCCTAAACTAGAAACCCCCCACTGGAAAACAGGTCATAAAAAATCCATAGTAGTGTCTTTTTACACTCATCGGACGTTTTATCGTAGAGATTGTTTTTACTATTCCTCAGCAAAACGAAAAGATCCTAGAAGCATTTTTTCAATACATGAAACTGGAAGAATAGGAGAGATTGCGTGTGATTTAACTATGATGGCTCTTGGATTTATTAAACTTAGTGGTAAATATTATGGAAATTTCGGCATTGACGGGCTTTATGAAAAGGGAGATTTACTTGTTGCTGCTGAAGCAAAATTTCATGGAAGTCCTCCTAATTTAGGCGCAATCGTGAGAGATCATTTAAAACCAAAGTTCAGTATGAGAGATAAAGGGGCTTTAGGTATGTTAGAAAAAAATCAAAAAGATATATACGCCAAAATTGAAAGAGCACATTGTCTTTCTCAACTTCATCTTTTACCTTACGGCATTTTAAATGACGGCAAATCATATTGCCGTATGAGCGAGGACCCTTATTCAATTCCTGACTTACAAAGCACTAGTGTAAAAACTGAAGTGAAAGAAGAACATCCTGCAACTCCTCTTAAGTCTTTGAATTTATCTCCTATACCTTTAACACCTGGTTCAACTGAACAAGATAGGGGAGTTTATTTGGTCGGTTTTTTGAGGGATTATGTCAGAGCAACAGGTTTAACTCCCCAACAAGTTCTTGCTGAAATGACAGGAGTGATTTCTGCGCCTACCTTTTTGTCAGCTGAAGCGAGCGCTACAGTACAAAATTTTTCGCCAGTCGGAAGATTATCATTTGAACATTCCGGTGGTGGACAAGGAACTCCTTTTGCAAGTCCAGAAAGAGCAGGACATGAAAGAATAAGTCTTTCTCTTGATTTAGAAACAAAATACAAAAATTTATTTAATGATTTGAAAGGAGAACAGAGGAAGGCAAAAGATTTTGATCCTCTGCTTGCTGAACTTTTAGGTGTTAAGAGTTATAGAATAGGTAAAATCCGTAATGGAACAGATAAAGGAGTAAGTGATATACATGAAAAGCTATCAAATAGACTTCTTTTTGAGCAATTATTTATAAATTTTCCTATAACAGAAACAAAAAAAGAGGAATACAGAAGGCTTTTTGGGTTCGTGTAGAAATGGATTTTTCGTTTGGCAAACTTAACGGTCTCTTGTGAAAAACAAAGAAATAAGCAGGTTCTGGATTTTTTCTCAAAGTTTAATTCCATACAAAACCATCCTTAGTATCAGCCAGTTAACGAATAAGGGTAGACTTTCTTATTTGTCTAGCCCCGTAAATAACCAACGGCTTTCTATTTGATTTGTCTAACCATTTTAATAAACTACTTAACTCAGAGCGATGTAATCTCAGTGCCTTCCAAAATTACCTTTTAATTTGGAATAATGTGGAAATAATAAGGCCTTATTTTGGGAAAAATCTCCTCTCAATAAGATAATGCTGCTCAAAAAAGAGATATCTCTTTTTTTAAGTTAGTATAGATTTTTGGGGAGTTGGTGGTTGTTACCAAGAATTTTGCTTTTAAAAAAATTTATAGAAGAAAAATATATTCTAATTTGTTTGATTTTGATGTGAATCGATACCATTGTTGATAGACAATTTATCAATAGCGACGAAATATTTAACTCTATCTTCTCCAGAATGAAAAATCTCTTTAAAATCATAGGCTTGATCTGATTTTTTACTTCTGTAATGCCTCAAAACTTCGCGATAACAGGAGTTGGCAATAAGATCAGCAATTTGCAAACAAGGGTGTGAGAAATTTTTTGGCATAAAACAAAATTCTGGCTCAATTTCTATACCATTAAGGTTATAGTTTTTTATATCACCGTAACTCCTCTTAATTAATTCTCTGTCTCTTTCACAATCTTCAAAAATGATCACTATTCGCCTGAAAGGCAATCTTTGTGCTGATAAATAAATATCTCTACTAGGATGTTTAACTCCAGTTGGTAGAGTTTTTATAATGAGATAATTTTGTAAAATCTTGATAATTCCATCGTGGACTAATAGATCAGCACATATTTTATAAGGTTCACTTGGATAATCCTCAATTTCAGAATTTTTATGATATCCAACTCCAAATCGCCCAAAATAGTTTCTTTTGCAGAAGTCATAAATCTTTTGCTTCTGAAGGTCTGAAAGGCTCCCTGTTTCAGATCCAGTTGCATGAAAAATATGATCACTTTTTCCAAACAATCTCACCATCAATAACTTCCATTGGTTTTCTATAAATGGCAGTTGGGTTGAATGGACAGCACATCCTCCTAAACAAAAAGCGCTTTGTTTGCCTTGCAAAAGCGAGTCACCAGACTCATCAATGAAAAAACACATTGTGTCTGCGTCTAAAGCCAAATTCCCTAAACTTTGAAGCACCTAATATACTTTCTATTCTAATCAAATAAAGTGCTATTGCTATTTTTTTATCCATGCTTTATCATTTATGTAGATCATAAATTATATTTTACGATTTGCATAATATGAGTTATCCGCGTTTTTGTCAAGAAGCTATTCGAGAATCCTTGAAAGACACGCCTATAACAATAGTTACAGGGGCTCGTCAAACAGGGAAAAGCACCCTTGTTTCAATCTTCTCTAAATCCACTTTTACGTTCGATGATTGGGCAACACTGCATTCTGCTAAAGCAGATCCAGAAGGGTTTATCCAACAAGCTCTTAAGAATCCATGGCCCATCATTCTCGATGAAATTCAACATGCACCCGAGCTCTTTTTATCTATAAAAAAAGCAGTAGACCAAAATAGACAGCCAGGGATGTTTCTTCTAACGGGGTCAGCCAACTTACTTAATTGGGCTCAGCTACCAGATTCTTTAGCAGGACGCGTTGAATACATTAACTTATATCCCCTGTCTCTGGCAGAAGTTATGGGACATCAAACAAATTGGATTGATAATTTATTTAAGCGAGAGGCAGGTGATGTCTTTTCTCGATCCTCTTCAGCCCCCTCATTAGACCTAGTAGAGCAAATGATAACAAAAGGAGGATATCCTGAAGCTTTTAAAAGAGAACAATCTTCAAGACGAGAAGCATGGTATGCATCTTATGTTAAAACTTTAATTGAACGAGATATCCTTACCCTTGATACCGTAGAAAATCCACTAAACGTTCATCAACTTATGATGCATTTAGCTATCAGTGTAGGAAGTCTTTTAAACTTCACGAATCTTGCTCTTAAATTACAAATATCCCTTCCTACTGTGCGCAAATATGTCCATCTCTTGGAACTTTTATGTTTATGCTACAGACTTCAACCTTGGCACAAGAATCTTGGAAAAAGGCTTATTAAAACGCCAAAAATTTACTTTAACGATACAGGCATTTTGCAGCATCTTGTTCATTTAAACCCTGAAACACAAACAGGCGTATTAATGGAAAACTTCATTTTTAATGAGTTGCAAAAGCAAATAAATTGGAGCGAAACGAAGCCTCAACTTTATTTCTGGCGAACAAGCAATGGTCGGGAAATTGATTTTCTTCTAGAAGACAGACAGGGAAGAATTGTTGGAATAGAAGTCAAAGCATCAGCTACAGTTTCATCTTCTGATTTTGCACACCTAAAAGCTTTGCAACAAGATATTCCGCAGCAGTTCTTAGCGGGGTATGTGGTTTATAAAGGAGATAAACTTCTGTCTTTTGGGCAAAATCTTTATGCTATGCCTGTTACTTGGCTATTTTAGTAAATTAGAACAAAAGCGTTTTATCGTTTTTTAATTTCTGTTCCATTTCTACTTTCTCCTGCCTCTCCTTTAGCATCCTATCCTGCCTTTCGATTTCAGGCGTATATTTCTTAACTTCTTGGTTGTTGTCAGAGCTTTTTTGTTTTTCTAGAGTTTTTGAGTCAGAGGCCAATGTTGACTCTTGCTGTTGTGCATGAATGCGATCTAGACGGACAACAGCGTGATGTTCATCCCTTTGGGTTGGGGGCAGTTTGTAAAAAGCATCGTTAAGATAAAGGCTGTCCTTTATCTTAACGGATAGCTCTTGGCCAAGGCTTTGCAATTTATCCTTCAGGGTGTGTTTGATAAAGAAGGAGAGTGGATTTAGGTTTTGCTCTTCATTCTTTAGGTGGCTTTGCTTTTCAAGCTGCTCTCTTCTTTTTTGGATATCCTCAACGCTTACATAATTTAAGGATGCTGTTTTCTCCTGTTCAGCACTCATTTGCCAAACCAGGGATTTAAAGTCTTTTGTTTTTTCTGCTGAGACAAACAGATGTAGATCGTTCTTTTGACGGGTGAGGGATACGTAAGAAAGCGGCTTTGAACTTCGGCCCTCATGGTAAACAAAAACAGAGGGTTTGGTCTTTCCTTGCGCTTTGTAAACGGTGGAAGCATACCCTAAGGTAACCCCATGGAACTTGGCTGGATCAAAGGTGACTTCCTTGCCATTGTCTTGTTTAACTGTGAATTCAAACGAATTGTTCTCTGTTTCTTTAACTTCTTTTAAGGTTCCTAGGATGCCATTACTGATACCCAAATTTGTTTTGGTTTGGGTGAATTGAATACGATCACCAACACCAACGCGTATTTTAAGCCATTTATTGGCTCTTACTGTCATGCATTCGTATTCAGTCTCTGAAAGAGTGCCTGTGGTTTTTAAATTGTGACGAATGGCTTTGTTAAAGCTTTCAACCATATGGTTGGTGTGTGTGATAATCAGTTTTTGCTCTTCAGGATTTTCGAGGTGGGCCTTTTTCCAAGCATTTACCAATTCATGGGCGGCTTGTTCCTTTTTCTCTGACCAATGAATACGGTTATTGGCTTGAAGAATCTGTAAAGCCTCTTTAGTTCTGCCCTGGCTTAAATGCTTTGAAACTTCCTTCTGCCACTCTATGTCTTGGCGTTTAATGTCACTCAATTCAATGGAGCCATACTTATCGGCAAGATAAGCAAACATCCCACTTCTAGAAACAGAGGGCAGCTGCCTTTCATCCCCTATTAAAATAACTTTTGATTTAGTTGACTTTGCTACCTGCAGTAATTCATTCAAAGCATCGTTTGGAATCATACCCGCTTCATCTATAATGAGCACACAGCCCCTGGGTAAAATTTCTTTTTCATTCTTGTGGTAAAAGAGCATTTTATGAATGGTCTTAGCCTCTGTAAAACCGGCATCCTTATTTAAGTCTTGGACAATCGTGTTGATTGGAGCAAGCCCCCATACATTGATACCATCTTGTTCATAAGCTTCGCGAATAGCGTTTAGGGTAAAGCTTTTCCCTGTACCTGCTCTTCCTTGAACAATAACGAGGCCCTTATCCTCATAATTCTTATTACTACCTGTTGCTGCCAGAAAGACCTGCCTTTGATCTTCTGTTAAGGAATGTCTGGCGAGGACTTTGTTGGCGATTCCTTTATTAACGTCAATGCCATTTTTGGCGCTAACAGTCTCTGAGGTACGAACAATTCTTTGCTCTTCTTCTCTGACTGTTCTTGTGGTGAATAGGTCTTTCTCAGCGCTAACCCCTAAGGGATGAGCGCTATCTTTCTCCCAAAGCTGGAGAAGGTTGGGGCTTTTAAAGACAGCTTGTTTAACAGCTAATCTTTCACATTCATCTACATGCTTCTCTAAAAAACGATTCAGGTCTGCTTCTTTGAAGGTGGCATTATGCCTGGTCAAATAAGCTAGTATGGATTCTGGATCTTTGGCAAGCTGTTCATTGGCTTGCTGAACAAGATCCGACCTGAGGCCAATTTCTGTATCGCCCATAAAACGCCGCATCCTTACAGGACCAAGGTGTTCTTGTGGGATAATACCATTCTCATCAACGGCAAGGTCATAACCTTTTTCTTGGAAATAAGCATTTTGGACCTCTCTCCACTTTTCTCCCCAAATATCCCCCTCCATCACTTGGCCTTTGTAAAAGGTAGGATTGAGGTCTCTTGCCTTTTCTCCTAAGTCTTGTCCATCTTTGCTAAATCTACGTGTGGTAATCAAAGCATGCGCGTGCCAGTTTCTCTCATTCTCATGAGGGGAGTGAATATCTAATTGAACAGCAAGGCCTTTGGTTACAAAATTCTCATCCAGAAAACGCCGCGCTAAGGCAATTTTATCTTCAAGCGTGATTTGCTTATCATCGGGAAGAGCAATGACCATGTCATAGGCAACTTGGCTATCACTGCGCTTCTCTGCTTTTTCAGCTGCATTCCAAAGAATCTTTGCTTGATTGAATTTTAAATCAGCGCCTTCTGGAAGCAAAACTTCGTGATGAACATTGCCATCCCGGTGGCCAAAAAAGAAGGTTTGACCGGTTCGCTCACATTGAATTTTAGCCCGTTCATTATACGCTGCTTTCAAACAGGCATTCGATCCTTTTGAACGAGAAACAACCTCTAAACGGGCGAACGCAATTGCCAACTTTGAAAACTCAACCTAAAAAACAAAATCTTAAATATGCCTATCTAAAGGCTAACATACTTTTTGCAAAATGCAAAAACGCACATTCACCGAATGTATATTGCGTCTGCACGAATTCTGCAGAAGCATGGTCATGCTTATCTGTGTACAAATCTCAAGAAACCAATTCAGATATTATATTTTTTATCAGCAAATTTGCATGCAAAGTATTTTAATAAAATGCCCTCTTTTCAACAGAAACAATTATGTTACCATTATTATAGATAAGAGAGGTTTCGTTTGATTGATACCACAAGGACAACAGGGGAAAAATGAGAAAAAACCTACAGCAGCGCAAAGCTGAATTAGAACGGCAAAAGATTGCCATTATGGGCAAAGAAAAAGCCTTAAAAGAAACAGAAAGGCGTGAACGCACAAAAAAGCTGATTGAAATGGGCGGACTCATTTTAAAAGCGGGAATTGATACTTTGGATACAAATGCTCTTTATGGGGCTCTTTTGACCATAAAAGAAAAGATGAATAAAGGCGATCTTCTTCAGCAATGGAGCCAAAAAGGCGCCAGTGCCTTTAACAGAGGGGGAAATGCAGGTGTGGGAGTCCCGCTTGTTGTTCAGTTTAAAGAAAAGCCCAGTGAGGAAGCAAGATCAGCCATCAGATCTCTTGGCCTGAAATGGAATGTCATTCGTCAAGAATGGCAAGGGATTGCCAATCTAGAGGACGTAAAATCAGTTGCAGTTCAATATAACGGCAGTGTTGTTTCGATGACCTCTTGAATGATTTTAGGTTTTTAAAGATTTGTCCTTAAAAGAGGACATCACGGCTGGGCCAATTTGTAAAGACCAAGCTCACTTCGTTCGAAGCCTTCGGCTTATCTTGACAAACAGGCTCTATCGCCGTGATCTTTTCCATCCATGGCCAAATCCAGAAAAGAACTCAGGGAGTTTTTATCAATTTACTTGTAAGGCATTAAAAGTGAAGATTTCACTGCGTGAGGAGGCTGATAAATCCGTTCTTTTGTAACTCTCTCTTAAGATTGGTAATACATTAAAAAGCAAAACTTTTGAAAGATTATCCGCCAAAAATTAGATGAAAAGATTTCAATATTTAATAAGAGCCTCATGGAGCAGTGAAAAAAGATTTTGATTTGTTTCCAAAGAAATCATACCAGTGCATGCCTCTCATGCGTAACGTTACTATTTACTCAGGGATAGAGAATTTAGGAGAAGGTTGAAAAAGGGTCATGAATTCATCTATTTCTTCTTGAGTCGTTCCAGGGTATGCCTGACGATACTTCGCAATTGCGTTTGCTAAAATGCTAGGGTCTGGTTTTTCAGTAATAATTAAATCTTCAAGACCCACATTGCTTGTTGGATTCGTTTGTTTGTAAGATTCTAGAAAGGCAAGAGCTTCCCTTTTAAAATCTTCATAGGGCGTATCATAAGATTCAGCGGCTCTTCTAAGATTCTGTTCCCATAATGCGGGATGTTCTGCGCCCCCACCCATAACAGCAACTTCTTCTTCACCCATAGGATCGTCTTCCACCTCCATGGCCATAACATTTATAGATGAAATGCACAAAACAATAAGAAAACAGAGTGCTTTTTTTGTTAATGAGTACATGGCCACTTCTTTCTTTAAAAGCAATTATATAAATTTGTATAACACAATTATAGTATTCGTACTATCTTAAAAATAACGAACAAATGTTCCTCGGCATCGGGATGCAAGTGGGCCTGCATATTGTGGCTGTAAACCTTTAACAATACCAAAAATATCAACAGTATTTGCAGCAATATCCACATTAAAAATAGGCCCTCCACTCATCCCCCAATAAGAAGGGGCATCATGATAAAACATAAATTCGTTATGACCAGCTGCAGTGGGATCAATAAAGTTGGGATTTGCATAAACCTCAGTTGCTGCATTGCGGGCTTTTGAAATGGTTGGTCCTCCAGCAATAAAATTTGTAAATCCAATAATAAAATTCTGTTGCTTGGGTGCTGCATTTACCAAACCAACAATGTTTGCTGCATCTGGAGCTGCATTGACAAAATGAATATTGTAGGTAACATTTCCCCCTGCTAAAGCACGATTAAATGTTAAGACTTGATGCCCTCCTACTCCTGGTAGAGGAGCAATAACAGGAAAACCTGCCGCACCGGGTCCATTAGGAACGTTTAAGTGAAGAGTTAAAAGGTTGTGTAGATGATTATTATCGGGAAGGTTACACCATGCTATATCGCCTTGGTCTTCATACCTTGGTAAAGCACGTAGATTATTAAGAAGCAATCCTCCAGCAGGATTAAGAGTATCAAATACTATTGTATTTTGTGGAAGTGCGACTGCTCCATTATGCACTGTTGCTTCTCTTCCAGGCCTTTTAAAAATGGCCATTCTTGTGATAGGTACCACACCGATTGGTAAATCAACCCTCATAAGAATGGGATTGTCATCTCCTAATCGATTTTGAGGGATTGCATGTGCACATGTGAGAATTTTCCATGTAATTGGTCTTGCTGCTACTACTGCAGGTAATCCAATTGTGGGAATTGGAACAAGCATTCCTGAAGCTGTGCCAGCTCCATTATTAATACGCACGATTAGATTATTTAGATGGTTTAGGGCAGCTCCAGGAGCAATAAGCGGGGTGTTTTGATTCATGATTTCTGAGCGCAACAATCTTTTTTTCAAAAACTCAGCTGCATCTTCTAAATCTTGCCCAAATACGTTTCTCAGTTGCGGATTATTAATAACATTGCGAATTGCAATTATGGCTTGATTCCGATCATGTGGTGTTAAAGTATCCCGGGCATGACGAATGAAATTTTTAAAACTGTTGCATTTGTTTTGTCTAATGAGCGTATCATGAGGAACGTTGGCTCCAGCTACAACTGCATTATCTCTTGCGATTATGTCACCCGCTTTTTCAGCTATTTGAGCTTGACTCAAAATAGCTGCTCCATATGTTTGGAATGATATACCAGCACAAAAAATGAAGCATAAAATGGTAAATTTTCGCATATTCATTTGCCTTTAAAATCCATAAGTTACAGAGATTTATGTTAAAGTGTTACACACTTCATATATGAATGAAAGGGACTCTTGTGAGAGTTTTATGAGAGAGAGAGTTTGCGTATCCGTTGATTAAACCAATCAAAAAAGGGCTTAAAAACTCACGAAGCTAATTATTTATTAATCTATTGCCTTCCTGACAAAGCTTTTCCAAACGCAGCCTTACTATTTTCAAACTCATCTTTCAGTTCATTCTGTTTGGCTTTTATAGAAGCTTTAGTGTTATTAAAGTCTTTCTCAAAAGATTTAGACATTTCTTGAAATGAGGTTTCAAAGGCTTCGCTGCTTTCCTTAAATCCTTGACGTCTTTCTAAGATGGTCGAAAGGATCCACCAGCCGAAAAAGGCAACAATAAGAAATCGAAGGATAAAGTATATTACAGTTCCAAAGGCTGCTTTTTTCCAATGACGTTTTATTAATATTAAAAGCTCTTCTTTTAGGTTATTATCCATTTTGTACTCTTTCTTGACAGCGAGATTACTGCGTAAAATGTTAGCATTGTTACTCCAAATTAAAAAAGAAAGAAGAGAGCCTTAAAAACTCTCTTCTTAATAAGCTAAGGTTATGAATTGATTTCTGTTGCGTCTTCAGTTTCATAAAGGAACTCAGCCTCTTCCGATTCAATTATTTCTTCTTCTTTTTCTTTCTTAAAAGAAGGCATGAGTAGACAAGATCCAAATAGCTTGCTGAGGACAATTTCATAAGCCGTTCTTTTTTTGCCATCTTTGTCCGTCCATTCATTACTTTTCAGTTTACCTTCTAATCTGACTTTGTTTCCTTTATGGATGTTTTCAAAAATAACAGATGCCATATCTTGCCCCCAAACACTTACATTGTGCCAATGGGTTTTGGTTTGCCAGTTTCCGTCTTTATGTTTCCATGATTCATGGGTGGCTAAAGAAAACTTCACAAAGACCTGTTCATTTTTAGTCTTTCTGAATTCTGGGTTTGTTCCAACATGTCCTACTAAAGTCACTTGGTTAGTAATCATTTTAAATCTCCTTTTCTAAAGTTGTTAATGGGTGCCGCGCCTATGATGCGCGCGTGCACCCTTGCCCATCGGCGAGATCGGGGGTAACAAACACAAAACCGGAGAAGAAGAGGGGGATCACCCAAATTGGCAGGTTTGTAAAACCGAAATTTGGGGATACTTCTTCGGAGAGCAACTGTGCGATGTCTTGTGTGCGTGAGGGGCGGAGCTCCTTAGGGAAAAGAAAGTAAAAAAACAAAATCAAAAATCTGAGTTAATAAGTTGATATATTGTCAAAAGCTTAAAATTTCAGTATTTTTAAAGAACTTATGTTTAGTATTTTTGACAGACCTAAAGTATATTTTTTTAAATGTTTTGTTTTTTTGATTTCTCTTTAAATTAGGCAAAACAAAAGGAAGAGTAAAAAGTTATCAATTCCAACTAGATTATAATAATTTTGTATGTGAGCTTAAATGTCTATTTTCTCAAGAGCATTTGGAAGGCTTTTTTTAAGCATTATTTAATGTATTAAATGGCTTAGATCACTGAGAAAAATATAAGAAGCTAAGAGGGGGGTATCCACTATGATATGCCTGAGTGATTTAACTATAGGGCTAAATTTAACGGCTGCTATTAGACAAAAACCCCTTTCTGATGACTGTTGGGCCGCAGGGATATTGGCAGTGTGTCGTTGCTATGCACCATCTATAGAAACCTCTGATAGTGATGTCGTCAGGAAATGGATAGCAAACCAGCCTTTAACAGGTGATTTTACAGAAAATGCTCGAAAGAAAGCCAGTGAAAAGGGTGGCATATCAACGGCTGCCCTTCATGCATTGCGTATAGTAAGCGCCGTAGATATTTCTTTGGATAATAGCGGATGGATGAAAGTAATAGATTGTTTATCATTACACCTACCTCTCTTCGCAGAAGTAAAATATAATATTAGGACTCCTTCTGGTAATAATATGCGAGCTATAGCTGATCAAGTGGCTAAGGTACAGATAGATAATCGAGTAGATAAAGCGCTTAACTTATTGAATGAGTTGGATAACGAATCCTGGAATAATCAAACCCATTTAGTAATAATTGTCAAAGCTCGCAGAGTAGAACCTATTTATAGAAATAAGGTGCCTATTGAGGATGGACGATGGGTCCTAATATTAGACGCCAGTAACCACGAAACCATTGAATCACTAAATCATGAAAATATTAAGGATTCATTCACTATGGCAGGACAGGGAGCAGTATGGGTTAGATGGATAGATCTTATAGGACATGGTTATCTTCATGGGTTTATACATAGTGAAACACATAAGTCGCAAATGAATACTAACCATGAGGATACGATAAGAAGCGTCAGCGGAGCGCTTAGGACTGCTATAATGCAACATAAAGAGAATCAAGAATTAAACCCTGGTAATGCTATGTATCAACTTACAAGACTTCGAGCTGCAGATCTTCATCTTAAGGAGGTAGCTAGAGAAATTGCTTCTGAATTACTGTAAGTAACTGAAAATCATACATAGTATTTGTAATAAGCTATTTTTATCAATGTAACTATTGAACTAAGAAGAAAAGGATGATTTAAGGCGCTTCCCTACGGATAAAGTGGAAAATAATGGTTTTTTTGTTCCCATCTTTTCTTGCATAATATGGTATCAAGCACATTAGATTGAAATGCTAATAAATTTTAATAAAAGGAGCCTTTATGGCAATTGGAAAATCAGAACTTATTAATTATATATCCGTAGAGACAAAACTCACAAAAGTTGATTCACAAAAAGCAGTTGAGGCTGTTTTGGATGGAATTACAGATGCCCTTAAAAAGGGTGAAGATGTTAGACTGATTGGCTTTGGCTCATTTGCAGTCAGTAAAAGCGCTGCAAGAGAAGGCCGTAACCCAAGAACAGGGGAAACCATTAAAATTGCAGCTAGTAACCGTCCTGTATTCAGAGTTGGTAAAGATCTCAAAGAAGCTGTCAATAAGGCTAAATAAAGCGATTTATTGGGATAGGGGGCTTAGATTGAAAAGACAAAAGTCATTTAAGTCCTTTACCTTTTTAAAAAATCCTCTTATTTTGAGGCGATTTTCGATGACATCTTAATTGGTTAAAGATGTATAGAAGCTTGATTCTTGAAAGAAAGCCCTGCTAATAGTTGAATGATAAGTCTTTAATGCGTATGTCTTCATAAAAGGTCCTTTGTTAATGAGTGCAGGAATAGCTCAAAAAATTAAATTAAAAATGGAAGAGAGAAATCTAACCGCTCGTGAATTAGAACGCGTTGCTGGCCTGAAGATTAGTTCTGTGACGAACATTCTAACAGGTAAGTCAAAAAATCCTCGCGCTGACACCCTTTATAATATTGCAGAAGTATTAAACTGTTCTGTCGATGATCTGATGAGTGAGGATTTACCTTCTTATTCTTCGCTGATAGTGGATAAATGGAATCTGAGCTTGTTTATGAGTGCGGCTGAGATTGTTGATCAGTGTGTTCAAGAGAAAAAGAAAGACATTCCTTTTCCAGCAATTATTAAAATGATTAAGGAAGTTTATAGTTACTCCCTCAGTAGAGGAGAGTTAAAAGCTGATCCTATCTTTGCTCGTTGGGTAGCCGAGAGAAACATTCGTTAAAATCTTTTTTAAATCTATCTTTGATTAATACTTAAGAAAATGTATCAAATTACAATACCTATCATATTATATAGGCTATTGATTTAATATACTTAAAATATTGACAGCATTCTTTTTCTCTTGTTATGGTCCCTCGTCCCTCACAAGCTGAGCACCTCGAAAAACCCTAATTTATTGCTTTAAAAAATGTTTTTTGAGATTTTGTCATAAAAGTGTTAGAAATAATGGGGTTTTTGGCCCTTTCCTAAAGGAAAATATGGAACTTAAAAGA
>Ga0214919_10000421_pt1 | contig 72346 bp, 111 predicted proteins | sample LL1503_MetaG_FD_177994 | JGI IMG/M metagenome (GOLD analysis project Ga0214919, IMG submission 177994) | Freshwater microbial communities from Lake Lanier, Atlanta, Georgia, United States - LL-1503 | ecosystem: Environmental > Aquatic > Freshwater > Lake | place: USA: Georgia | collected... | reverse complement strand
CACCTTTTCAGATGGAGTTCTGTTCTGTACTTTTTTCGATGCCAATATTTGGTCTGGAACAACCTTGAACTTCAATTTGTGTGACTTGAATATTTCAATCACTTCATCTTTTCTGACAGGATCTATCTCCTTGTTCGAAACGATCTCTATGAAATCATTCCCGCAATTCACTTGTTTTATCTCCGTCAGACCAGTCTCTATGAGCTTCTTCTTGTATTCGTTGATCGAATGCCCTTTTATGGCGAATGGTCGATTTTCCAAGAACTTGAATTCCCTGTACAACCTTCCGCACGAACACCTCTGGTATTTCTCGCCTATCTTGCATCTGTCTCCATTCCAGAACTTGACGAAAGGACAAGCCAAGGAGAAGTAGTCGGTTGATATGAGCCTTTCCTCGTTTTCGACACACCAAGAAAGGTTGTCCATCAAGTGATAGTTCTTGTCTTTGCATGTGAAGAAGGAAGCACCACCATCCCAACATCGCATATGGTCGCATATATGCGACACATAGTTGTTCTCGAGAAGGAACTTAGCATCTTCATCTAAAAGTTTCTCATTGCTATTGCTCAACAAGTTGCACAGTTTTCCTTTATAGTTTTCTTTTTTTATATAAGAGCATAGTTTTTTTATTTGTGGGCCTGGGGCAAAAATTACATCCATTTTTTTTACATTCAAATATCTGAAAAGGTATTTTTGGAATACTTCTTCTTTTTCTTTTTGGAGTTTCGTGTTTGCGTAATGAACCATTGCGGTTCTTTTTGTTCCGTGATGTTCCATGAAGTTTTTGCTTTTAGATGTATTGTTTATGTGTTTTAAGCCACTTCCGAATGAAGAATTAAAGAAGTACATGATGTCTGGATTCTGTGGTATTTCATACTCATCCAGAATTAGATCATAGTGGTTTTCTCCTTCGATGAAATAAAGGAAAGGTTCCCACCGCAAGTATTCAAATCTTTCGCCACTGGTGCTTCCGCTGCTTCTCATCGGCATGGATTCCTTTTCCAAGGATTTCACATACCACTTGTCTTTGTTTATGAGATCATTTTTACCCAAAAAAGGAAGGTCTTTTTTGTTTGCGTAAGCTTCGGAATTTTTTTCCGCCCAAGATGATATGTTTCTTTTCAGTATGTCTATTGTTTCGACAACGAGTTCTTCATCGTGTAGAAGTAAGTCTTTGCATATTGGCTTGTAGTCGTAGGGAATTTGCGTGGAGGGATCGGTGAAGTTTTTCCACTTCTGGATGAACTGTTTTATTTCCTGTGTATTCCGCATCCATCCCTTATAAAGAAATTAAGTGTTACCTTGTTGGTGTGACTCCATTTCACATCGGGAATCCATCTTGATATTAAATCCCAATCATTGCATTTTTTAACATAACGCCATCCGCCATGTTTATCTATTAGATATCTAGTGTGCATGATCTCAGAAGTATCTATATATCCAGCTTTTGGAATAGAATTGTGAATTCTTTCTCCAATTATATTTTTATTAGAATCATGCAATCTAGTGCCAGTGTAGGCTAGATTGTAATCACCAGAAGTAATTGTTTTATAAAGTGATTCTATATGATTTTTTTCGTACCAATTATCATCGTCAAGATATGCGATATAATTATGATGTGTATTCATGATGGCAAAATTTCTTGGACCCCAACCAGCACCACTTAGATGAATTGGCAAAATATGAAATTTAAATCTTTTGTCGTTTTTTGCAATTTTTTTAAAAAACTTTTTTGTTAATTTGCAGTTTTCACATTCAATACATGTTTTATTTGTTATGTCTATTGTACAAGACTCACAACATCCATCTTTCACAACATAACAATCAAAATTTGTATAAGTTTGTGATTTTATAGAATTGGTAGATCTCTCTAGCCATTCTATTGGTGAGTGGTATGTTGGCATGCATATTAATATTTTATCTTTTTCGCACTTTCTCAGATGACCTCACATATAAAAACCTTCTTAGTAGAAGGTTTTTATTGTTTAAAATTCATCAGATGGTTCTGGTCTTGGCCCCATTTTTCTAAGGGCATGAGAGGCATGACCCCTACTAAAAGGATCAGATAATGCAGAGTCGTCATCTTTATGGGAATTATCTTCATCTGACATTTCATCTTCATCTTCGTCTGACATTTCATCTTCATCTTCGTCTGACATTTCATCTTCATCGCTATCTTCATCGCTATCTTCGTCTTCATCACTATATTCATCTTCATCGCTATCTTCGTCTTCATCACTATATTCATCTTCATCTGATATATCATTTTCTTCTTCGTCACTATGATCATTTGACATATCTGGTTTGTATTCATCATCCGACATACCATCTTCATTATCTGAAGACATATAGCTCATTTCATTAATTGCTTTTTGAAAAAGAGTATTTTTCTTGATTTCTGCTATGATTGCCTTGATGCCAGTTCCATGTTTGCAAGCTTCTGTAATGAATTTTCCTAATAATTTGTGGCGTTTTAATTCAAAAATAAGTTGTTGAATATTTTTGGAATTATTTTCGCACAAATTTACTGTTTCTTTGATTTGTCCGATTGAAGTTCCAATTGTTTCATTTCGCATCTGACTTACAAATTTTGCACCAGAAAGATTGCGAGTTTTATTGAGCCATTCTGTTACGCTTGAAGAATCAAGCCAAGATTTAACTTCATCGCCACCATAGTTGCTCTTTTTTACATTTGTGGTTGGCTCATACTTAAGATCTGAATCTCCTTCATGAGCAAATCCTTTTTCTGCTTTATTGGGATTTTTAGCATCAGTGCCAGCTTTATATGGCTTGTTGGTAGATTTAGAATCTTTAGCTCCACCAGCATTTGGGTCTTTTTTGGTTTTTTCTGGAGAGGTTGGGGTTTCTCCTTCATATCCAGCAACCACTTTAACTTCTGGCTTTTCAACCATTTTGCCAGTATCGTTTAAATATTCTTGAAAGCTCTTGAATGACATATCATCTCCATAGTATAAATTTTTGCAAAATACGACTGTTTGTATATAGGCTTAAATGAGTTGAAATTATTTCAATTTTACTTATTGATTTTTTCAAAGATATTTGTTAGTCTAATATCTTGTTGTTCAAGTTTTAAAATATGGTCAAGGAGTTATTATGATTAATTATGTTGTTTATGCTATTTTAGCATGTTCTGTTCTTACAAATGGTTATCAAATATACAGAATTGATAACATGAAAAGCATTCAAGATTTGTTGATACAAAAAGATTCGTTAACACAAAGTGGATTTAATGAAATTCTTTATGGTCATGTCAACAGTGTGAAAAATGAAAATATGGAGCTTGCTAAAAATCAAGGAAAGATTGAAGGCATTATTAGTGTTGTGAATAATATTAAGCCAGAAAGCAATGATATTTCTGCGATTTGGCATAGCGGTTATTATCGTGGTATGGATCAAGTTGAATATGTAAGATTGACTTCTTACGAAGACGGATACCATCGTGCTTGTGAAGATATTTCTTGTCCTGTTGGCTCTGGTACAAATGTAAACAAGAAGTTAATGTTGGATAAAATTCCAAGTGTTAATCCAACTAAGCCAACTGAAGAAAAGCCAACTGAAGAAAAGCCAACTGAAGAAAAGCCTTCTAAGCCAATTTCCAAATAGATAGTTTTTAATTAGGTTGAAGTTAGATGGAATATCAATTAAATTTGATATTCCATTTTTTATTTTGTGTCTTTGTATCTAATTAGCAATTCGCCTAAGACTTCAATTTTCCCGACAAGCTTTTGAAATTTTGTCGGATCAATATTTTCAATTTTATTCATATAAGAATGTAACTCAGAACATAAGCTTTCATATTCTTTTTTTACTTTTTTAAAATCAAATTTTCCTTTTGAAGCTTCCTTGTAGTATGGAAGTTTTACAATAAAGTGGCTATATGTAAGAAGTGCTATGCCACCTTTTTCCTTGGCATTGTTGGCTATTTTTTCTGCACCATCATGTCTTTTTTTAGCAAACTCATCTAAAGTAATTTCAGTTTTTTGTTCGACAAATAGACCAGACAATTTTAATATTTCTTCAATTTCGTTGTTCATTTTTCTCCTTTTGCGTTGTGTTATATATAGTGCATTGTGATATAATAACTTTTCATTTTAAGGTGATCAATATGTTAACGACAGTTCAAAAAATCGAACAGCTTTTGTGGTATATTTTTGAAAGAAAACAATTATGTGAAAAGCATAAAAAAAGACTTGAGTGGGAAATCAAAGAAATTGAGATTCAAGGAAAGTCAGAATATTTTTTGAATTTATTTAAAGAAAAGAAAAAATTCCCCAAGAATGAAAATAATATTTTAGTTCCCTATATTTTGGGCATAGTGGATGATTTTGACATCAACAAAGATCCCAAGTTTGTTCAAGGAGATATGCCAGATATTGATGTCGATTACCTTTCTGAAGTTAGAGATTATTTGAAAAACAAGTGGGCTTCTGAAACATTTGGCAAGGAATATGTTTGCAATATCGGCAATTACACAACATTTGGCATGAAGAGTGCTTTGATTGATATGGCTAGGGTTCATGGAGAGGCAAGAGGAGAAATACTTGAGCTTACAAAAGAGCTTGAAGCAAAAGATGATGAGGGAAAGCCATTGACTTGGGATGTAGCACTATCGCAATATCCAAAATTGAAAGATTATTGTGAAAAGTATCCAGATGTATCAAACGCAGCCAAAAGACTTATAAATAGAAATAGAGGTATGGGGCAACATGCTGGTGGTTTGATCATAAGCTCGATTCCATTGCATGATCTTGTTCCATTGGTTAAGAGAAAAGACAATCCACAAGCATCTGCATGGGTAGAAGGCCTTAATGGTCAAGATTTACAACCAGTAGGATTGGTCAAGTTTGATTTACTTGTAATTTCTAATTTAATGCAAATCAGTAAATGTTGTGAATTGGTAAAAAGAAGAAAGTCAATTGATAGTATTTGTGCCATGCCAAACCAATCTGATTGGACAGATATCATCAAATGGCGTAATGATTCTAAAGCCTTAGAGATGGCAAACGAAGGTGATTTAAAATGTATTTTTCAGTTTGATTCAGAAGGTATTAGAAAATTAGTTAGGTCTGGTGGAGTTGATTCATTTGAGGATTTGGTTGCATACACTGCTCTTTATAGGCCTGGCCCTTTGAACATGAAAATGCATGAAAGATATATTGAGAGGAAGAAGGGCAACGAAGAATATAGTTTGCATCCTCTTGTTGAACCTATTCTTGGAAAAACTTATGGAGTTATGGTTTTCCAAGAACAAATTATGAAAATTTTGAATGTTGTTGGAGAAATACCATTCAGAGATTGTGAAATTGTTAGAAAGGCTATTTCAAAAAAGAAAGCGGAGGCCTTTAAGAAATATGAAATTATGTTCATAGAGAAAGGTCAAAAAAATCTTAACATATCTGAAAAAGAGGCAATCAATTTATTTGACCAGATAAAATCATTTGCGGAATATGGATTTAACTTAAGTCATTCCGTAGCTTATACTTATGTATCTTCTCGTCTATTATATTTAAAGGCTCATTACCCTCACGAGTTTTATGCTGCTGTTTTAAGTTGTGAAACATTAAGCGAAAAGATTAAAGACTATAAAATGGAAGCAAAAAGACACAACATAGAGATGCACAAGATTGACATCAATAAGTCTAAGAAAAATTTTGAGCTTATAGATGATGTTATTTATTATGGCCTGTCAAATATAAAGGGTGTTGGAGAAGCACCAGCGGAAAAAATTGTTTCTGGTCAACCATATAATGGATTTGGAGATTTTCTTTTTAAGTTTGGTACAGATGCTAGTGTTATAAAATGCTTGATTGGATTGAGGTGTTTTAATGAATCTGATCCAATCACATTGTGGAAATTTTACGAACACTATAAAGAATGTGCGAGAAAGATAGAAGATAAAAAGAAAAGATTTGCTGTTAGTATGTCGCAATACGAAGAAGAATTTAAAGAGCTTTTTCCTGACGATATAAGATTGTTGAATAGTTTTCATGGAGCTAATCCATTTGATGGTGATGAGTGGAAAAAATATGATGTAAATGAAATGGTAGAATCAGAAAGAAAATTCGAGTGCGAAAAGGGTGAGGGCGAACCTAAATTGGAAATCAATTATGTTTCAATTGAAGGAACTGAAGATTTTATTGAAGTTCAAAAAACAAGATATTATAAAATCACAAAGACGAACAAAGTGTTTAATAGGTTAAAGGAACTAAAAAAGCTTTGGGTTAGAAATTTAAAAAGCATTGAAAGACTTGAAGATTCTAAAAAATTATCATTACCTACTATCGAAACATTTAATCCTAATGATTATGAAATTGATCGAATTTTTAAAAAGGAACTTAAAAGTATTGTAGCTTGTGAAATAAAATATTATGGATTTGCTTGGACTCATAATTTGGAAAAGAGTAAGGATTTCAAAGGATACACATTTGAAGCATTCAAAGAAAACATCGGTTGTATTTGTCCAGTTGAAGTAGAAATAGTTGTTAGAAAAATGTGTAAAAGTAAAAAAGGAACGACTTATTGTCAATTAGAGGTAGAAGATGCTCTGGGGGAAAAAAATAAAATAAACATTTGGGAAGATGATTTTAAAAGATGGGATTCAGAATTAAAAAAAGGTAACTTAGTTAGATTGAGATTACAGGCACCAGATAAAGGATTTCCAACATATACATTAGAGCAAAATAAAAAATTGCCTAACCAAAGATGGGTATATAAGTTTCCAACGAAGGAAACTGATTGTAGGGTATATCTGATGAAATCTGCTGAGGTTGAAAAAGATAAATATTTATCTGAAGAAGAAATTTTAGAACAGTTTTCAAATTACGAAAAAGAGGAAAAAAATGTCTGAAGAATTGATTATTGATGAAAAAAACTTTGAGCAGTATTTTTTTGATGTGAGGAGATTTGCTCCAAAGAGAGGTCAAATTATGGCTCGTTTTATGGCCAAAGCAGATTTCATTGATGGTATGATGAAAAAAAATATTATAGACCTTTTGCAAAAAGATAAAGCTGTTGCTGCTGTTCAAGTCATGAGAAAGTTGGGATGTGCGACAGACCAAGATGCGATTAAAATTTGCAAAGAAGTTTGTGAAGATTTAATTGGCGGTATGACTGATGAAGAAGTTGAGAATAAAGTTTATAGGTATACAATGGAATCATTTTATTACACAAAAAAAGAACATGTTCCATTGGATGATCCGCATTGGTCGCTTATAAGTGTTAAAAATTTAGACGAATTTTTAGATGCTGATAAAAACAGATGCAAAATGACCACAAAGGTTGTAGATAGTCTTGATGAGAAAAAGCAAAATGAATAATTTTGGTGATATGATTTATGTAGATTCCATATATCAGCCAGCTATTGGATCTTTTGGTAAGCCAAGATCATATAATAATGGAAGATATGTTGTGGCGACTTGGTATAATTGTCGTGAGATATGGCACAATCAGATGCACAATGCCAAGATATTTTTTTATTCTCATCCCGTAGCAAGAAATAAATCAATCTCAGTTTTTTTTGATAAAATCGAAGAGAAACTTAATCTCGATAAAAGAACGACATTTGGGCCAACGCAAAAAAAATCCATTTTATATGTTAAGCCTTCCAAGTGGTGGTTGCGTTACGCCATGAGAAGGTCGTTATTTACGATTTTAATGAGATCATCATGCTCTTTCGACATTAGCCTAAACAATTTTAAAGAAGCTTTATTTAGTGATTCTTATGCCCTTAAAAGCAAAGCAGCTATCGATTACTTTTTAAATGGAAATACTGTTTATACTGGCAAGAAAAGAGGTTGGTATAAACAATTTGGCTTATTACAAGAATCTGATGATCTTATTCTAAACCAATTACTTGTGCCAGAGATAAAAAAAATTGTTAAATCTTAATTTGTTTTATAGAATTTTCGATCCTTTTTTTAATCATATTTTTTATTCTTATTTTAATTGTTTTTATAATATTTTTCGTTATTTTAAATTTGTAATTTATTCTATTTTTTTTTACATGCAAAAAAGCTCTTTGTTCTTCTTGGCTATATGGATTGTGACTCATGTGTCCTTCCTTGTGTCTTTCGTATCTTAAGGCGTTGTACAAAAAACATGGTTTGTCAATGAACTCTATTTCATTAAGGCAATTTTCTATTATATATTTCCAAAAGTATCTGTCTGATTCATGTTTAAATTCAAGATATCTTGCATTTGTTTTTTTCACAAGATCGTAATGAATCACATAGCCACCAGCATCAACTGCCCAATTTTCAAATGGCATTTTTGTTGTTGTTTCTCTTACCGCTTTGCTGCTGATCATAATTTTATTTTTATAATTCACTTGTGAAAAAACAAAGGCTTTTTTATTGGGGTATTTTTTTATAGCATTTAAAAATTCTTTTTCGAAATTTGGATGTATAGAATTATCATCATCCAATACATAAATCCATCCTTCTGTTATTTTGGATAATGCTATATTTTTTTGCACAGCACCACTAGAATCTCTTTTTATTGGATTAGAGATTTCTGCATGATAATATTTTATATCTTCTGGTATTTTAATTGATGTCATTGAAATTCCATCGTATATAAGATACCATCTTACATCTAAATTCTTTATTTTTCTAAGTTCGTGGTCAATTAAATAAATATTCAATTCACGACTTACAGCGGTAATTATGTTAAGTATTGGATTTGGCATTTTTGTATTTCTCGAAAAGTGAAATATAATTTTCGTTTTTCTTTATCTCTTCGTAAATCGAATTGATTTCATCTTTGTTTATTGTCAGTGTTTTTTCTTTTGTATCGTCATCATGCCAACTCATGCCCACAAGATGGATGGCTGTATTTTTTTTCATTGGAATAAATTCATATTTATTCTCTAATAGATTGTTATAAACCCAAGCTCCAACATCCATACCAATCCCAGAATATGGCTTTTCAATTACCGGAAAGCTTTCGATATTATTCAATTCGTAATGATGATCTAAGAATTTTTTGATATTTACACGATCATAAAGATTAAATTCATGTTCAAAATGATATCCGATCCATCTTGCTCCGATTTTGGCTAAAGAAGATTTTCTACAAACTATAAATGTACTATTTAGATGAGGGAGGTCTAAGAACCATTTGTTGTTGTGTATTTTTTTTAAAACTCCACCATTTAGTAAAGGTGGAAAATAGCAGATCGCAGCTTTTGGATCATTTAAATTTTCAATTGCTTCTTCGCACCATTCTTTACGCAAGATAATTACATCATCATGGATAATTGTATAAAATTCAGTATGAACCCAAGGGATTGCCATTTCTAGAGAGTGAGAGTGTCCAACACGACTCCAAGCACGAATTACAGTAAGTGGCATATCCCTTCCGTTCCATTTCATATTTCTCAATTCTTCTAAGAAATTTTGTTTTATATCTTGAAGTGTTGGGTCTCCACATCTTTTGTCTGCTCCGTTTATGCATACCATTAGATGTTCGAGTTTTTTTGGGTTGCTTCTTAGGAGTATGCTAAAAACAGAAAGCATAAATATATCCATGGAACTTTGTGATGTCGCCATGATTAAAGTGTTTTTTTGGGGAAGTAAACTTAATCTTTCACATTCTTCAATACTAAAAGCCATGTATGGATGAGGCATATTTTTCTCCTTATTTCTTTATTTTATCAGAATTACTTGAAAAAAACTAGATATATAAGTGAAATAAGAGGAAGGTATTTTTAATGTTGATATATGCTTTATTTTTTGTTGCTGGCCTAATTATAGGCTGGAACTTTTTACCACAACCAATATGGGTAAAAAATTTAGTACAGAAATTATTTGGTCAAACTAATGGAGAAAATAAAAATGTCTGATATGCGTGACGATCTAGCTAGGTTAACCAAAATATGGGATAAAGCTCAAGCTCAAAATATTTTTGGGAAGTCTGATGCTCAAGCTGCTTCTGAAAGAGACAGCAAACAAGTTAATTTCTTTGGCCAAATGCCAAATGTTTTTGACACTGAGATTAATCAAGATGATATGGGTCAATGGAATGATGTCATGAGAACCATGAATGATCATTTTGATCCTAGAAATCAAAGGGTTTTAAACGAAGAGAATAATCCCTCAAAAAAAAAAATAAAAGATAATGTAAAAAAATCAGCTAATGCTCAAAACCCTGTTTATCCAGATTCAATCGGCAAAGATACCGAGTTGAAGCCAGTTAACAATTTCAGTTCTGGAAAAGAACTTGATTCTTTGGATAAATTGAAAAAACAACTTCATGATCTTCAAGACAAGATGTTGGGGGATGAGGCTTTTGGTAAAAATGTAAGTAAAATTGAAAAGTCAATTGAAAATATCACAAATGAAATTGATAAATTAAGTGATATGTTAAATGGAAATAAATTGAGTGATGGAAAAAAATTAAAAAAAAATGACTAAGAAAAACATAACACTTTGTTTTGTATTTTTGTTTATTTTATTTATTTTTTCATTTTTATTTATTAGAAATCAATTTTCGCATCAAGACAAAAATAATATGCATCCTAAAACGATGCATATTATAAAACAAATTAAAATAATTTCTACCGATAGATACGAAGTTACATTTTTGTCGAAAGGTGAATCAGTTTGTATAGATGGCCATTTAAATTATAAAATAAAATCAGATTCAAAAAACAAAATTATAAATCTATTAAACAGCATAGAATCTCCTATGTTGTTGATAGTTGATAAGAATGGTTTTGATTATACAATTGAAATTATTTTTAAACAAAATGGAAAAGACATTAAATTTTCAGAATGGCTAAAGTATAATAAGTTGATCTATGGCTAATACAAATATAGTAAAATGTGTCAAATGTAGTTGGTCAAGAGTTGTAGTAAATCCTGACGACACTAAGGATTTATTTGAATATAAATCATGTGCTAAATGCAAACAGTTCAGGAAATTCAGATGTCCAAAATGCGGTTACACTGCAAAACAAATGCCAATAAGAAACTTATCTTAGTTAAGCCTTATGCTTATGCGACTGGAAGCAGAAGTAAAATGCTCCCAGAGAAAAAAATAGATGAACTCACATTTCATGTTCATAATTTTAACAATAGAAAAAAACCAAACGACAACAGAAAAATAATATTCATACCAGCATTTTATGAATTTGGCGTAGAGACTATAGGAATAACATATTGCATTCCTCAAATAATACATCGCAATCCTGATTGTTATGTGATAGTTGTTGGTTGGTACGGAAGATCTTTTTTATACAGTAAAATTGCTGATGAATATTGGGAATTAAAAGAAGAATATCAATGGTTGAGAGAATATGCAGATGCTTTTAGAACCGAGAGTAGAAATTTATCAAACCTAGAAATAAAGCTTGGACAACAAGGAAAAGTCGTTTGTGCGGGGATGATGTCTAGGTTATGCGTTGAATATTATTGTGTCTCATGCAATAGTTTTTTTTCTACAAAGGAACATATAAATACAGTTTGTGATAAGTGCAAAAGTAGTAATCTTGTGAGGCCACTTTTTGGGGATTTGGAAGGAAGTAAGAAGAGATTATGGAAAATCCCAGACCCTACACAAGAAAAGAAAAATTATGCTAAGTCATTGTTGAAGGAAAATACAGTTGCTATATTCGCAAGAAATAGAACTAGATACGGCAGAAATTTGTCAATTAATTTTTATGTAAAGCTTATAAATTTATTGAGAAGAATGGGATATAACCCAATTTGGATGGGAGAAAAGCAAAGCGTTCACAAGTGTCCAGATCCAACAATTCTTGATTTTACTACTCGTGATGAATCAAGAGATTTGGAATTAACGCTTGCTATTATTTCTCAGTGCATTTTTACAATACAATTTTATACAGCCTCTACTCGTTTGGCATCCATGGTGAAAACCCCATGGATATTATTCGAGAGTGCAGATCAGCTTGTCGGAAATGGCCAAGAAGGAATGAGAATTGTTCTAACAACCGATTATGATAAAAAGAAAATAGTAATTGCCAACTTCCAAAATTTATCAGAAAACGAAGAAACTGGCATTTTATATTGTGAACAATCTATAAATGAAATTATAAATAAAAATTTTGAAACTATAGTAGGTATGGTAGACAACAAACCTGTTGTAGAGGGAAATATGAAGAAGTTAAATTATTGGTGGGGTAAAAATTGAACTCAGTATCAGATTTCTTAAAAAGAGCCTCCCATAGAAACGGCTATGAAAGAGAAAGATACCATGAAAATAACATTCCTACAGAATTTAGTGACATTTGTGTCCTTCCTTTTTTTGGCGATTATAGAAATACATTTTTGTTATCTTCTTTTCTTTTGCACAATTACAAGAAACAATTTAAATCTAGTAGATATTTCATTTTATGTTCTTGGCCTGGTAATGCAAGTTTGTTTCCTTATGTTGATGAGTATTGGGGTTTTTCAGATGAATCTCAATTATCAAGAATGTATGAGAAATCTGATGGGTTTCAGAACACATCAGACATTGCAAGCATTTATACAAGAAATTTGAATGAGTTTTTTAGAAGTGTAATTGATATTAAAGATGTTTTTTTACCTTGCAATAAAGGATTTAAAAAAGAATTTTCTAGCAATCCAATAGAAACATTTTTACCCTTTGTTCCTTCATCTTCTATATTGGGAAAAGAATTTACAAAACAAGCAAATTTGATGGCTGGATTTAAAGTTTTGTTTTCTCCCACTATTTATTGCAAACAGTGGCATAATGGCAAATCTAGAAATTTCAAATCAACTAAAGATTTTTATATACAGCTTGCTAAAAAGCTAATAAGTGAAAATTTTGTTCCAATAATATGGCAAAATAATTTCACATACGACATTTCTTCTGAACTTTTAGATTCTTGTCTTTTTATAAACGATAAAGATATAAGTAAGATTCTTTCTGCCATGAGATTAAGTGGATGTGTTCTTGATGTTTTTAATGGCATATCACGATTTGCAATAATGGCTAGAACTCCATTTTTATGTATTGATGAAAGATCGAGATTTAACAATCTTAAAGAATACGAATCTGATGATATGTGTGCTTTAGAATTACCAAAGCAATATATTTTTACATTTTCTACTATTATAAAAGATGGAAATATTCAAAGTTGGAATGGTGATATTTTGCAGAACATAGTCAATCGATTAAACAAATTCCTACCAGAATTAGATCGTGAATTATGGCCAACAACTTCTGAAAGTTGGAAAAAGGTTTCTTATAAAGAAAGCGTTAGAACTATAGAAACCATAAAGTTGGGTAAAAAATTATTTAAAATAAATAGGGATTAAGGTGTTTTTATGAGAAATGTAAGAGTGGAACTAAGGGATATGCATCCAAATTGTTCTAGAGATGAAAGGGAAATTGCATTTAGAAGAATGTTTGCAACTTTTAAAAAAGCAGTAACAGATGCTGGAGTGCTGCATGATTATAAAGAGCATGAGTTCTATGAAAGCGAATCTAAGAAAAAGAGAAAAAAGAAAAGAGATGCAGAACTTCAAAGACTTAAAATGAAGTTGCGAGAAAATTTTCCTAATCGAAAAACTGAAAAGAAAGATAATAAGCCTTTTCGTAGAAACAAAAAAGTATAGGAGATTTTATGGCTAAGAAAGTTAATATCATGAGCTTGTCTATGGATTTGGATATTCAAGACAGGCTAAAGATTGTAGCAAAGAAAAGGGATGTGTCTGTTTCTAAATTGATTCGTGATTTAGCAGACAAATTCTTAAATGAAGAAGATAATGTTGACATGGTTGTTTTGAAGATTCCAAAAGACCTTCGCAAAGAAAAAGTCATGTTGAAGAGTTGGATTGACCAAAGGGTAGAGCTAATCGTAAAAACTTTATCATCTTTAAAGGACTAATATGGACTTTAAGTCTTTGCGATTAGTAGACACCAAAGATATTCCTTTAGCATGTATAACTCCAACTGATAATCTTTTGGATTTATACAAGCTTGGGATGCATATGGAGCAAATTTGCCTTGATAACAATGGGGTCGGATTGTCAGCAGTCCAAGTTGGAATTCCATATGATTTTTTTGTTATCATTAATTTAAAAAAAAATGAATATTTTTTTCATTGTAGTTATGAAGGTGTTGGAGAAAAGGTTAAATCCATTGAGGGGTGTCTGTCTTTGAAAGATTCTAATGGAAATCTTCAAAGGTACGAAGTTGACAGATTTGAAAAAATTAAGATAAAAGGTAAAAGGCTATTGGTTTCTGACAATAATCCAATGCTCGTAATTAGTGAATTTGAGGAAGATGTTGATAATTTCAATTCTATTATTTATCAACATGAAATAGATCATCAAAATGGAATTTTAATTTCACAAATTGGTAAGCCAATTTACATTCATAGGAATTAATGTGTTAAGTTTAAAGCAAATAAAAAATGTTTGTTCTGGCTCCATCTCAAGTCCTAGTGGTATGTGTAAGTACTTGGAGAAGGATGATCTCGATCCATCTAAACATTACTGCCTCAAATTAATTGCAGAAAAAAAAGCAATTATTGACAAGCGAGTTGTGGAATTTTTAAAAGAGTCGAAAAATAAAGGCAAAAATCCACATTCGCAAAAAGTTCCTTTGGGTGACAATTGCTCAGGATATATTAAGCTTAAAAACATTGTTCAAGGATATGATATTCTTTAGACTTTACTTTTAAGATTTCGGTGATATCTTCTTTGCATGCGTGTTCAATAGTTTGAACACTTTTGATTCAACCGAGGTAAACATGGAAGTTCTTAAAATGTTATCATTTAAATTTGGGTCATTGAATCTAGCCACTTCTACAGCAAGCATATTGGCAATTTTTTCATTATTATTTGCTTTATTTCTATAGTAAAAAAGCAACATACCGATTGATGCCAAAGCGAATATAAGCATAAGCGATCCATCTCCTTGAAGTATTTGTATTCCACTGTTTTCATTGCGAGATAAGGCATTGTTCATGTTCAACATTCCCTGCTGCACCTCTTTGAGTTGTGAGTTTTGTATTTGTGCTTCGTTACGAAGTTTTCCTAACTCAAGCATAAATCCATTTTGATTATTTCTAATGTCTTCAATTTTACCATTCTCGTTAGCTATCCTATTTTGAAGACGAGGATTGAAATTACCACAGCCAGAAATAAAAATTATAAAAATAATGATGAAAAGTGTTTTTTTCATTTGACCTCCTGTTTTAAGTATGTAGATTATTCTTTGTAATTTTGTTTAAGTTGAAAAGGAGTTTACTGTGCAAAATGAAGATTTTGATGATGATTTTGAAAATGATATAAATGATAGTGCAAATGCAATTTCGGAGAATTCAAAAGACTTTTTAAAGTCTTGTATTGATAGATTTTTTGCTGATAAAATCATGCATTGTGGTGGAAAAGTTCCAAAATATATATTAACAGACCCTAGAAAAATCTCAATGGTATCTTCAACCACTTTAATCGATGGTGTAAAGATTGCTTATGATTCTATGAAAGATTCAAATTTTGTTGAATTAAAAAAAATAGGAGATATAACGGAAGATATTAAAATTGTTAATGAGACATTAAATTTATTATGCAAAAGTGGAATACCTCAAAAATTTGCTGGCGGAATGATGCTTATATATTTGAAATATGTTAAAGGTATAAAGATTAATGTCTAATAATGATGCTTTGTTTATCTCAGGTGAATTTTTTGATTACAAGATACCAAAAGATAAGAGGTATCTTATGAAGTATTTTTCTACTGGAATACAAGAAAATTTTATTTCATATCTTTTGGTATTTGGAAATTATGATAACTTTGTAGATCATACTGGTATTTTTTGTAAAAAAAGATATATGCAATTTATGTATTCTAGATTCAAATTGATAGAAGACTCACATCGTAAGGCTAAAAAGGAAATGAATTTAGAATTTCTTTCTGAAATAGAAAGTGGAAAATTCTCATTAAACTCATTTCCCGAAGCATAAATATGGCATGATAACATTTTCTAATTTTTTGAAAGTAAAAGAATCAAGTTCAGCAACAAGGATTAAAACACAAGCTGCATTAGGCTTGGCTCCCCCTGTTGCGGACATATTTGGCCATGGAACTCCACCTCCTTGGCAAGTCACAAGATTGAAAAAGGCATTAAAGAAAAGTCACAAAAAGAAAAGACACAAAAAGAAAAGCCATATGATTGGAGAGGCTAAAAAGCCTATGCCAAGAGATTTGAATTTTGACAAGTTTATGTCTTCGATTGAGTTTTTGGCTAAAGATATTTGGGAATTAAAGCTGTTGAAAAATAAAAAAGAAACACAAGATAAAATGAAAGAAATCATGAAAAAACATGGTGTTAGCGTAGAGGATGATGAAAGCAAAGAAGCTGAAAAAGATGACAAGAAAGACGATAAGAAAGTAGCTAAGAAAGACGATAAGAAAGTAGCTAAAAAAGATGATAAGAAGGTGGTTGAGAAGGATGATAAGAAGGTAATTAAAAAAGTAATTAAGAAAGTAATTAAAAAAGTAATTAAAAAATAAGGCTAAATTTATAATTGAAATAGATTTAAATCAGCATTAGAATAGGTTATGGCTACGAATTTAAATTCATTGTGTAAATTGCAAAAAAAAGAATTAAATATTTCTTTGGATGTAAGTCAAACAACATATCTTGTTGCGGTTTTTATAGATAATATCAATCCATGCAAAAACAAATTGTTAAATATACCATGCGAAAAAGGAATAGCTATTAGTGGCTATTCATACGATTGTGCATCTGATTTTTATGTAAAAGAATGTGTTGATTATTATAGATTGGGAAGCATCCAAGGAGTGGCTTGTTTGCATATTCATAATTCATGGGAAATAAAAATTCCACTTTCTTCAAAAATTTGTATGAAACTCATGGACAGAACACAAAAGAAATTGTTGAAAGATTTTATAAATATTAATGACTATGACAATTTATCCGTTGAATTTCTTCAAATGGTTGGTGATTAAATGGAAGTTCAGAGATTGAAAAATGATGATTATCATATTGGAATTGCTCTTCTATCATCAGTTAAATCTAAGCAAAGAAAAATAGCGTTATTTTGTGACACAAATAATATAATTTATATTAGTTCTGAGAATAAGCCCAAAGGCATTAGTTCTGAGCAAGGTATATTTGTTTTAGAGCCAGAAATATATTTGTTTACTAATCTTAAAATTTTTGATGTTTCTGGTATTCTTTATTTAACTTACACGCCATTATTTGAATCTTTGATAATTTTAGCTAATTCTTTGGTGAAAAAAATTGTTTATATTGAAACAGAAGTGATAAATAATGAAGTCGAGCAGTTGTGTTTAAGTGCAAATATAGATTTGCAAAAATACGATGGAAACCTTCATTGGATAAAGGATTACATATTTTTAATACAACAAGCTGAGATATTTTAAGGGATTGGATAAATATTATATGAGTTGCAATTCAAACAAATACACGGGTCAGAGTAGCGGATGCATTGACCAATATGGTTGTAAAAGTGGTGTATGCCCCGACTTCACTCTGAGAAGAAACGATACAAAGCCTGATTTTAAAGTAAAGATTGAAGATTGTGATGGTCCTTTAGATCTTACCGATCTCGTGTTAGAAGCTTCGATGTGGTCAAATGGGAAATTCAAATTTGCAGTCAGCAGCACAGATACATATTTTTCCCTTGCTGACAATATTGGATTTAATCAGATTATGATTGGTGATGTTATAATAGTTGATAGACCAAGACAGACGGAGCATTTGTTGGTAACCGCCTTTGATGAATCTAATTATTACATTCAAGTACAAAGAGGTTATCATGGAACAATTGTTCAAAATTGGAAAAAAGGTCAACCTATAAAAATTATAAAGTTTATGAATTCTTCTGCCCAAACAGAAATGGTCTACCAAGATGTGATTGGCGTTGATGGAATGACAACTAAAGATGTTTTACAAGAAAGTTATTTCGTATATCCATGGAAAAATGGAGACACCTGTTTTCCAGGTTGTTACTTTTTAGAATTTAAACTCATGAAAATGGTTGTGCCACTAAACTTAGAATCATTATCGGTAACTCCAAGTTTTATAGATCCTAGCAATATTGACTATCACTGCAACATACCTCCCAACATCGAATGGATTAGAAGATTCCCAGTAGATGCCGAAGGCTATATTTTAAAAATTTCAGATAGTCCAACATCAGAGATATGAGAAAATTATGTCACTAGTTTCAAATTTTTTGATTGAAAGGCTTGAAAACATTGGTGTTAAACACATTTTTGGAGTTGTTGGTGGTCACAATAATAATTTCATAGAAAATATAAATAATAATTCTAAAATAAAATTTATTGCCAATAAAGATGAAAACAGTTCTGGATTTGCTGCTGACATTTACGCTAGGATTCAAGGAACTGGTTGCGTTTGTGCGAATTACAATGCTGGAGCTTTAAAGCTTTGTAATTCAATTGCGGGTGCATACTCAGAGAAATCACCAGTCATTGTGATATCCATGTCACCTCCTATAAAATCAAGGAATGAAGATTTTTTATTACATCATGTCGTGAGAAGTTTTGACAACCAACAGAAAATATTTAAAAACATTACTTGTTATTCGACTATTTTAAATGATGCTACAAAAGCAGGTCTGGCTATCGATGAGGGATTGGAGGCACTTGTGAAAAACAAGCAGCCTATTTATTTAGAGCTTCCTATAGATGTAGCTAATACACCAATCAGATATGATGTTTATCGTGATGGAACTCCAAATAGCAAAACAAGTGACAAAGAAACATTACAGGATTCAATAAAAGAAACTTCAGATTGGATTGCCGAAAGTAAAAGCCCTGTGATATTAATAGGCGTTCAAATTATAAGATATGGACTAAGCAAAAAGATTGTTAGATTTGCAGAAAAGCACAATATTCCATTTATGACAACATTGCTTGGAAAAAGTTCAGTTGATGAGAACAATCATTTGTTTCGTGGGGTTTATTGCGGATCTAAAACATCTGATGAAAATGTGAATGCAATCATAGATCAATCTGACTGTCTGTTGGTTTTTGGAGAATGTTTATCAGATGTGACTCTTGGATTTCAATCTCCAAGATTTACTAAAAGGCATGTTGTTTTTTGCTCTACTGAAGGTCTTTATATAAAGAATCATGTTTACAATAATGTAACATTTTCTGATTTTTGTAATTCTTTATTTGAAATAAATTTTCTTTCTAAGTCAAAAATTGAAAATTATAAAAATAATGAATATTTTGATGATTGTAAAAATAACGAATACATTTCTGAAAAATATTTTTTCAATAAAATCAATGATCTTATATGCAAAGATAATAATTTGGCAATAATAGCTGATGCTGGCGATTTCCTCACAAGTGCTTCCAGATTGAGGGTTTATGAAAATAGATTTTTTAGCCCTGCATTTCATTACTCTACAGGATTTGCAATTCCGGGGTCTTTGGGCTTACAACTATCAAGGCCAGAACTTAGACCAATTGTATTGTTGAGTGAAAATTCATTTAATATTTCCATGATCGAATTGCACACTTTGTTTCAAAATAAACTTAATCCTATAATTTTTATACTAAGTAATAACATGAATAAATTTTATAATATTGAAAAGTTTAAGCAATTTTTTAATTTCGGCAATGGATTTATTGTATCTAACAAAGATGAATTAGACAGCGTTATATCTACATCTCTGAAATCTAAAGAAATTAGTCTTATAAATGTGACATTTACCAAGGAAAGTATTTAATGCATCATCAGAATTATCGGAATTATGATAAAGATCCAAAAAAACCTAGCGAACTTAGAATAAATTATCAAATTAGAGTTCTTACTGTAAGAGTCGTAAGAAATGAAGAGCAGCTTGGAATTATGTCAACTGAAAATGCAAGAAGGCTTGCAGAAGAATCTAATTTTGATTTAGTGGAAGTTATTCCAAATGCTAATCCTCCACTTTGCAAAATTATGGATTATGCTAAATACAAATATGAAAAAAAGGTAAAAGATAAAGAGAGTGCCAAAAAGAAAAGGGAATCTCAAATACAATTTAAAGAATTGAGATTTAGACCATCAATTGCAGAAAATGACCTTATGACAAAAGTTAATCATGCAAAGAAGTTTTTACAAGAAGGCTGCAAGATTCACTGTATTGTTCAATTTAAAGGCGGAAGAGAATTAAATCACATTGACAATGGTTTTAATCTTGTTAAAAAACTGATTGATAGTTTGTCTGAATATTCAACAGTAGAAGTTGCTCCTAAATTTGAAGGTAATAAAATATTTTGTTGTTTGGCTTCTAAAGTTTGAGAAAAACATGAATCCCATTAAAGACACAAATATAATTAGTTTTTTTGATGAATTCTACAAAAGACTTAATTCTAATTCTAGTTCTTACAAAAAAAAAGATAATTTATTCATTTCAAAATTACTTAATTCTGATCATGAAATATTGCGTTCTGCATTTGGAGATATCGGAGATAAAATTGTCGCTTTTTTAAAAAGTATTGACATAAACCATCCAAATATTGAAGATTGTTATGATGGAATTTTTCAAGATAATTGGGAATTCAATCAGGTATTCGATGAATTATGTTCCTATTACAATTTTGGAAAAGCGAATAAATTCACCAAGCTGGGTGAGCTTCTTCAAAGCTTTATGAGTAAATATGTTTTGGACAATTTTAAAATACTGTCTAAAATTGATATTCCCGAAAACAATAGATGCAATTTGCGGTTTTTAAGTGACAATGAAAAAAAAGAAAAAATCAGATGTCAAAAAAAGATGCAAATAATTGATCTCAATAGTGCTTATAAAAAAGGAATTTATAATTTTAACTCTCATCCAAATAATTTTTATAATTTTTTAAGATTTGATAAATCTTTAGAAAATGAAGTTAAAAATATGGAAATAAAGGCCAAAAGATATGAGGATTTGGGTTGTTCGTTTTTGGCAAATGAAATAACAAATAACTTACAGTCCTATCATGAGTATGTAAGACAAAATTATTTCGGATTCAATAGAATTACCATGTCTGCTGCCAGTTTAATTCTTTCGAGAAACTTTAACTATAAAAGTGTAATCACACCAACGATTTTTTCAGGCCAGTCAGACATATTTAAAATATTTGTCACTCAATCTATTTTTGGAGAATACATCTTTGATGAAAATAAAGAAATAAATGGTTATGAATATGAACCTAAAATATACCCACTAAATTATTTTAATGATATTTTAACCGATAATATAAAAGATGTTATAAGCAAATTGGAAAACTTCCCAGAGGCAAACAATAAATCAATATTTGATTTTTATGGTTTAATAGTGCCTTCTTTTGATTTTCCTATTTTATCTAAAGATAAAAATTATTCATTTATAGATTGCAATGGAAGATTGCGAATCTATCAAGATTGTTTGGAATCAAAATATGAATTTGATAAAAATATGATTCAAAATAAATATTTTAATCCAATTATAGTTGCTGAAAAAGACCACAAATGTTACTTTATAACATATTGGATTTAAAAGGAGAATTTTATGATTTATAAAAAAATTACAATTGAACAACTATTGAGTTTTTCCAAATCAATTTATTACGATGCTTGTTTGGGTCATTTAGATTTAATGGATGGTTATTGCGAAAGAGAAGTCGAAAAAATATTTGAAAAATTATCAGAATTACCTTCAGTTGCACCAGACGATAAAAAAAATTCAGACTTTAAAATATATGATTCAGAAACTGCAAATAGGCAAATTAATCCACAATTATTTGTTTCTAATCAATTTGATCATAACAATTTTTCTACTAATGAAATTTATGCAAAGAGTATTACTATAACAACTAATACAAGTGATATTTTTTAGGAGTTTCTAATGTCTAAGAAAATTGTCGGTGCAGATGGCGAGTGCCTTTCTTCAGTCAATACTGTTAAAGGTGTATCTCCTTGTGGTAGTCAAGTTTTAGTTGAGATTTTGACACCGCAAGAGCTTATGAATACCAATATTACCATTTCTGAAAAAACAGATCTTAAGGTGCCTTTGCAGGGCTACATAAGGGCGGTTGGCCCAACCTTTAGTTCGGAATGGGGCTATAAGGTTGGTGATCGAGTTTTAATTAGTGGAAGCGGTGTAATTTCTCCAAATTACAACTCTATTCATCGAGATTCTTTCTTGATGGAACCCAATGCTATTAAGGCTGTTATTGTCGAATAGAAAAAATGAACAAAGATCCATATTTAGTATTAGAAATTTCTAGAACTGCCTCTGCTGAAGAAATTCAAAATGCCTACAGGAAAAAAGCTAAACAGTTTCATCCTGATAGGAATATTGGAGATCCTACAGCAGAGGAGAAATTTAGAGAAGTTCAAGAATCTTATGACATTTTAAATAATTCAAAAAATAAAAACCAATTTGATCAATTTGGTTTTGGTGTTAATCCTAATGAATGGTCTTCTGGTTTCATGCATACTATGCACGATATCTTTGGAAAATCTATTCACAAAGGAAAAAACATACAAGTTAAAGTTGAAATTACTTTAGAAGAAGCTGCCACAGGTTGTTCTAAACAAGTAAAAGTAAAAAAAAGCAAAATATGTGCATCATGTAATGGAAATGGATCTAAAAAGTTTGAAAGTTGCAAACATTGTAACGGAACAGGCATTCACAATGTTTTGTTGCAAGGTAATGCAACTGTTAATTTTCAAACTGCATGCCAAGCATGTAATGGTTCTGGGAAGATAATTATAGAGAATTGTACCGACTGTAATGGTGCTGGATATCAAGGAATGCAAAGTGAAGAAGTGATAATTGATTTACCCATTCCAGCGGGTGTATCAAGTGGTCAAATACGCATGCCAGAACAAGGTGATCCTTGTAGGCACAACAATGGAATTAATGGCGATTTGATTATATTTATTCAAGTATTACAGCATGAATTTTTCCAACGACATGACAATCACATTGTGATAGATGTTCCTTGTACTTTTTATCAACTTGTAAATGGATTTGAATTAGATATTTTAAATATTTACAAACAAAAGGTAAAAGTAAAAATACCAAAAAACACTATGCCAAATTCACAAATTAGAATCCAAAGACAGGGTTTGCCTGGTGGAATAGATGGTATTGGTGACATGTTTGCAATTCCAAAGTTAGATATGCCCAAAAATATGCCACAAGAATACCTTGATTTGCTTGAAAAATTAAATGAAATTGAGAAAAAAAACCCAAGTGTAAGAAAAAAAGAATGGGATAGGAAAGTTAGTAAACTATAATATTCAAAAGGAAGGTTCGAAATGAGTAACATTACAGAAAATAAATTATTTTTGCCAGTTGTTGCATTGGCAATTTTGTTTTTAGGTTTAGTATTTGGCCATAAAGTAATTATCGATAAAGTGGCCGATAGAGTGATTCATAAGTTGCAAAAAGAATATTCTCCATCTCCATTTTCTCCAGGATTTGATCCTGATAAAATCGATATCGATAAAGTTAAACGCTAATTAATTTTACTGACTTCAATAACATTGGTTGGTCTTTTTGGCTAGAATGACCGAGAAATTTAAATTCAAGTTCGTTTCCTTGGCATAAGTTTTTTGGAAGTCTAAGAAATTGATCATATGAGCAAAATATTTTAGATCCATCCATAAAATGAATAGAGATGGGATTCTTGTTTTTGTTTATAAAATGAATTTTAGACTTTTTAGTGATTGTCGGAAGATCTATATCATATTTGGGAATTTTATGGATATAGTCTTTTACCCAATCAAATCCTTCTGGTATGTAAAGATTATTGTGTTCCGATAACTCTTTTAAAATAACGAAATTTTTAAATTTATTTTCCATATATTATATATAAAAAAATTATGCAAATATTATCTGCCAATTTGTTGACTACATTTGAAATAAATATGATTGATGATGATGGAAATTCAAAATCAGTCATTGTTTTTTATGACAATGAGCAGAAAAAGGTTATGCCAATAGGTCAAATTGATGCCGAAATAAAAAATAAAATTGGAGAATATATTGGTGGATATTACGAAACACCAATAAACACAATTTCTTTTGAAATTCCAGAATATATAAAAGAGAACATAAAAAACGCTCAAATGGGAAATATGGAGTTTTTTGGGATTACTAAAGAAATCAAAGAATATCAAAATATGAATGAAAAAAAGGATAAAATATGAGTCACCATAGTGCAGAATCAATAAATTTTAAAGTTGTAAATTTAAACAATCCAGATCGAGAAGAGCAAAGAGACTTTAGAATGCTGACCTTAGATAAAGTTTTTGCTTGGATCGACAAAAAAGAATATGATGAATCTATAAAAAATGAACTTAAAAAAATGGTTAGCAAATATCCAAGCAATGCATATAGTTCATTTGGTAAAAATTTTCGTCAACACTTGGGTAAGGCTCAAATGTTGGCGAAAAAGGATAGGCCTTTATTTGTTGGGGAATTGGGAGATGATAACTATAAAAAATTAGATTCTTTAAGTGATGATTTTAAATCACCAGACTTTAAGAAATCGTCTGTTGTAACAGACACTTTGACAAAAGAGCCTAAAATTAATGATTATATTAATATGCAAACGGAAGATTTTGATAATGGAATAGATTTAAAAAGTGAAGATCAAAATCCCTTAATTGCTCCAAATGGATTAAAAGAAATTTAAATTTAAAATAAGTAACTAGATTATTTTATGGAAAAGATATTTGCAGTAATAAGCGTTGCTAGGCAGGTCGAAGGCGAATACATTGTACTAAAGCCAGAAAAAGCTTTTCGTGAATCCAATAAAGCGGAACAGTACGCAAATAAACTTGCAAAAATTTACACAGAATCAATTCAAACTCCAACCGGACCAGTTCAATGTCTGTGTACTAGAGGTGTTTTCGAATTAGAAATTGAGGAATAAATATGAGCGATAATACTTTAGAAAATAAAAAATCAGAATTAACAGTATCTTTAAAAAATTATAGTGATGAACAGATATCAATCATCATAGTTCATAAAGATAGGCCCGAATATTTGAATCTTACTCTACAAAGTATTTGTGTCACATCTTTTAATAGTAATTACGAAATCATAGTTGTTGATAATGGTAGCGATAAGGAATCTCAAGATTTTTTGGATGATATAGAAGGAACTGTTAAAGTTGTCAGAAATGAAAAAAATCTATATTGGTCTGCTGCATGTAACAAGGGTGCAAAGGCTGCTGACAAAAATTCAAAATATCTTATTTTTATGCATTGTGATGTTGTGATCACCAACCCAAGTTGGTTAGATTTACTTCTCAATGTAAGCGAATCTACATCTTCTGGATTTATTGGATTAGACAGTCAAACATATACAGTTGGCAATCAAGATGTTGGTTTTATTACCGATCATCTTATTTTGATGACTAGAGATTGTTGGGATGATATTGGACCTTGGCCAGAAGAGTTGCCACAAATTGGAACAAGCTTTATTATGACTATGAAATCTCAAAGCAGAGGTTTTAAGCCACAAATAATGAAAACCCCAGTAGTTCATCATTATAAAATATTTAGCTTGGGAATCAACGAATATGAAAAGCTTCAAGAAGAAGCTGTTACGATATTGCCAAAATTGGTAAGCCAAGTTCAATCCAAGCCAATTTAGTCTGGTACTTTTTCTTTTATGAAATCCATCCACTTGGGATGATTATATGTCAAAATTTTATGTTTTGAATAATAATTTGCATAACTCATAGCAAAAATTTCTTCAGCACCTTGATTTAAAGAAGATTTTGAAATTTCTTTTTTATTCATTTCTTTTTTTGTTGATTTTAAAAGTTTTGCCCATTCTTTTTTTAATTTAGGCGTTAATTTATGAGACCAAACCAAATGTGCTATTTCGTGTAATGTGGTAAATTCTCTGCTATAATTCCAAGGAGCAGCAATTTCAATTTTTTTATCATAAATTACACCAACATGTTTTTTGTCGCCATTTAAAGTATTATTACCAGTATATTTGAATTTGAATCCATGGATCAATTTTTTATGACTTGTAGGCAACTTATTTAGAAGTTTCTTTACATCTTCCATTTCTTTTTCTTCAAAAAATAATTTAAAATTATTGGTTAACATATATTTGCCTTATGCTGATTATTTGTCATTTCAATTGATATATATGTTGGAAACTAACTATTTATCAGGAAACAAATAAATGTCTAGATCAAAAAGAAAAGTTGTCTATAAAAACAAAAAACAAGAAATACCAAAACCTAACCATGCTTCTACAAGTCAAAATTTTCATTTTGAATTTATGAATCAAGCTCAAAGATTGGCTTGGGGTGCTTTTGACCAACATGATGTTTTGTTTTTACTTGGCCCTGCTGGATGTGGCAAGACTCAATTGTCTTGTGCTTTTGCTATAAGTGAAATCTTAGCATTAAAAAGAAAAAAAATAATTCTAACCAGACCAGTTGTTGAAGCTGGAGAAAGCCTTGGGTTTTTGCCTGGTGGCATAGAAGAGAAGTTAAATCCTTATATGATGCCAATGTATGACTGTATGGAAACCTGTCTTGGCAAAGATGGCCCACAAAGAGAAATAATAAATAAATCAATGGAAATCGCACCTATAGCTTTTTGCCGTGGTAGAACCTTTAAAGATTCTGTTTGCATATTTGACGAAGCTCAAAATGCAACTAAAACACAAATTAAACTTTTTATGACTAGATTTGGACATAATAGTAAAATGATCATCACAGGAGATCCAGATCAAAGTGATATAAATGGAGGTAATTCATCGTTATTGGAAATAGCAAATAAAATGGAAGAACTAAAGGGAGTTGCGGTTATAAGGTTCAAGGCTTGCTCAATCGTAAGACATCCCTTGATTGCTGGAATATTAGATAAGTTTGAAGAGATGAATGTAAGGAAATGATCTATAATTACGAAGCTAGTGGAGATATTTTCACATCTGGTAATTCACAATATGCCATAATTTCATTTATTGAAATTTCTACTGGTGGTATTGTGATATATGGAGATAGTGACGAATCTAATGCATATGAAGGCTCAGGATATGTAACCATCTATGGATCATCGCATTGTGTTTATCATCCAAAACATGTATCGGATGGGTTTATAAATGTTACAAATACTACATCTTCATTATATAATTTTAATATAGATTTTTCATATAGTTTTTCATACGATGTTCATCAATCATTTCAAACATCTTATGATTTTTCCTATAATGTTGGCGAATTGCCATTAAGAACATTCAGAGTTACTGGTCGTCAATATTATAATTGTGATTACATACCATTTTGTGGAATACCAAATGGTTTAAATAGAATGTTCCAAGAAATAATTGCTAGAAGTCCGCAAGAAGTTTGTCAATTTTTAAGTGATGTGAATTGGACTTGGCCAATTGAAACTATAGAAAGATCTGTTCATCCAATTGAATCTTTTTTTGCAATTGGATCTACTGGAATTGCAACAAATGGTGAATTTGTTCCAACATCGAATCAATTTGAAGTCGTTCCATTTTCTCAAATACCACAATGTTTACAATTTACCGTTTTGCCGACACCATTAGTGAAAATGGGAATTTCTACGGGTTTAATTGAAATTAATTTTTTTGCCGCTACTGGAGGCATCGCAATTGGTGGAAGTGTTAAATTAATATCCTCGTATGTTGGATCTGGAACAGTTTTATTATCTGGTTCAGCGGATTTTTCAAATAATTACTTTAGCTACATTGGATCTGGAGATTCTTTAATTTATGGGGAATCAGAACTTGTATATTCATATCGTGCATTTGAAGGAAGTGGAAATATAATTGTCGAAGGCAACCCAGAAGTTATAAGTCCTAACTGGAAATACAATGGGTTTGGAAATATTAGCACTTCTGATGATGCTTTGGTGCAATTTAAATTAAGTTTTGTTTCTACTGGAAAGAGCGATACATATCCGACCTATGATGGGATAATCATCTATGGGAATGCAGAATATCCTATATTGCAAAACGCTACTGGTGGGATTTTAGTTAATGGAATCTCTATTTCAAATACGCCATATATTTGGAACTATGCAGAAGGCAATGCTCTTGTTTTTGGCAACGCTTCAATTGTGTCGCCATATTTTTCTTATGTGACTGATGGAGCAATTACAGTAGGTGATTCCATACTTGTAAATATTGCTTCATATGCCTACGAACCAGATTCTGGTTTTATTTCGATTGATGGAACTGTTGAGACCAGAGATTCTTCTTTGGGAGATTTTTGGTACACAACAATATTATCTCCAATATTGCTAGAGGAATCTTCTTTGTCGTTTTTGTCAGGTTATAAATATAAAGGAAGCGGAATAATTGATCTTTCTGGAACTATTGCATCATCATTGTTTTTGGCAAATAACATTGGCATGGGCATGGCTGTAGAAATTAGCACTTTTGAAGTAAACTTTTCAGAATCTGTTGATCAAGTAATGATTCCGATATCCGAAACAGTCAATACAGCATGTGGTTTGTGTAATGCAATTCCAAAAATACTTTATTTAAAGCATAATTTTGATAAAGCTAAGGTGCTAAAGGAATTTTTAGATAACAATGGATTTTCATTAAGTGAAAACATTGAAATGTTTTACAGCACAAGAACAGAATCTTGGCAGAGATCATTTCACTTTAATGGCATTGGAAATACAAATACTGCTGAAAATTGGCAGATTAATATTGAGTGGTCTTGTGTGAATTATTTTGGAGAAAATAAATTAAGTTCTAATCTTTGGAAATTTTCATTGTATGTGAATAAAACAAATATTGCAACTGGTGATGATTCCGACAGTAAAATTTTAGCCTATTTCCCATCAGAGGATATATGCGTTAGTGCAAGTTCATATGGTCTTGATTTTACTATTAATGTTCATTTTAGAGATAATTTTGTAATAAATAATTTCAATCTTGTTGTTGATAATTTTACAATATATGATAGTATAGGTTTGTTTAATGGAATATACTGGAATGCTAACAGTCTTAATTGCAGAATTTTAGAGAAACTTACATTGTTAGATGTTTCGGTAATCGATATTACTTCAATTAGACCACAGGCACCAATACAGTTTTATTTGTAAAAAAAATGCAAAATTTAATTTTTGATATAATCGTTTTGTTTTTTCTTATCTTAAATACGATAATTTTATTTTATCTTAGTAGCTTTTTGGTTAGATTGAAAGAAGAGCAAAAGAGTTTTTTTATTGATGTTTTGAATGTGTTAGGACAAACAGAAAGTTCTTTACAAAGCTCAGAAGCAGATGTTCCTTTGGTGAAAAATTGGGATCAAAAATACGAAGAAGAGCTTAATGAGATTTTAAGAAGAAGTAGGCAACAAAATGGATTGATGGATCTAGATCAATAATGATAATTAATTTTAAAGATTTTTCGTCATCTAGAAGATTCGGAATTGAAATCGAATTGTCGAATAACTTATCTAAGAAAAAAATAAAAGAAATTATAAATGAAAATTCCAATCGTGGTGTTAAAGTTTCTAGATATGCCGTATCTTATGACAATAAAAATTGGCATGTAAAAACCGATGGAAGTTGTGGCCCTAGAGGTTCTGATGGCCCAAATGGAGTAGAAATAGCAACCTTTGTTTGCTCTTCGTTAAAAGATCTGTATCACATTTTGAAAATAGTTAAAAAAATAAAAGGTCATGGCGGAATAGTGAATGATAATTGTGGTCTTCATATTCATGCCGATGCTATAGATTTGGATGAAGAATCTGTTGGAAGAATCTTAATGTATTGGCTTACAATAGAGCCAATACTTATGTTTGCTCTCCCAATAAGAAGATGGGATAACAAATATTGTCAAAATTTAAAACCAAAATTTGATTCTAAGCTAATCCCATACCAGTACAACAATCATGGTTATAGGGGAGTTTTTAATATATACAGGCCACAGACGGATGATTATATGGCAAGAAGAAAGAATTTAAATTTAGTTAATTTCTACAATGCCTTGCGATTAAAAACCAATCTAAGAAAGACTTTGGAGTTACGATGGCCAGAAGGTTCTTTAGATTGCGAAGACATAAAAAATTGGGTTCTTATGTTTGTAAGCTTTATAGATAATGTGAAAAAAAAAGATTTTTCGTATATGGAAAATTTAGATAAAGATAAAATCATATCCTTGAGTGATTTGTTTGATATAATTGGATTTGGTCACGATAATAATTTTTCAATTTTTGATTCAAACATTTATAAAACAAAAATATGGCTATTGAATAGATTTGCAAATAGTGAAAGCATATATGGATGTCCTAGAGTTTTGGAATTTTTTCATCTTAGTGTTTTGCAAAAATCAATTAAAAATCAAGCCCAAACTATATTAGATAAGATATCAATAAATCAGAGGTGTAACAATGTGTAATTTGTTGTTTGTTTTTGCGTTACTTTTAGGTTTTGATCCACCCGTCATTGAAGATCCATTAATCAAAAATTTGGTTTGGAACAGATATATTACAACCAATTTTACGATTTTGAGCATTGACAATGATCAAGGTTATTGGATGAAAAATAATTTAGAAGATATTAAAATATGGTGTTTGACAAGATGGGGATTTTCAGACATCAAATTTTCTAAGGAATGTAGGATATTTTGCGTTCCAAATAAAAACCTGCTTAAAAAATTGTTTAATCTTGATTCATCAAAAATTGAAATTAGAAAAAAAAATGATGAAATAGAAATAACGGCAATGTGGTTGGTATTAGACGACAAACCATCAAAGGTTTTGCCTATTTATTTAACCGAAATCATTCTTGCTGAATTTGAATCTTCAAATCTAGTTAAATTGCCATTATGGTCTAAAAAAGGTATGAGTAGCTTAAATGGAATGATTGATGATATTAAATTGGATTTGTCAAATTTAAGTAATGTCAAGATTTATGACATTCAAACAATTTTAAATATGAATGAACAGCAATTTGTTAAATTAGGCCAAGATAAGCAGAAATTATTCATCAATCAGTCTGTAGCATTATGTCTTCTTTTGAGGAAAGAATTTGGAGAATTGAAACTCCATAGTTTTTTAAAAACATCATTTAAAAGTGGTTCTAACGAATCTGTAAAGAAAGTTCTTGGGTTTAAAGATTATTCTGATTTTGAAAAAACCTATGTTCGTTACATTGATGGTCTGTCTAAAGATATAACAAACAAAGTAATTCCTGATTCCTATTTACAAATTAAAAAGATTGAGAGGTAAAAATGTTTAGTTTAATTATTTGGTCATTTTTCGGATTAGTTACTGGTTGTATCGCAAAAGCTATTCATCCTGGTGATGATCCTTTGGGTTGTTTGCCGACAATTCTTATTGGCGTAGCTGGATCGTTTATTGGTGGAATGATCAATTGGCTTTTGGATTTTGGCAATGCTCCATACGAACCTTCTGGCTTTATTATGTCTATATTGGGTGGTGTCGTATGTTGTATTGCATTTAGATTTTATGTACTAAAGAAATCTCCATCTGGGCCAAGAGATTTCTTTACTGGGAAAAAGATCAATGATTGATGATGAAATCATCGCATCTTTAAAAAAAAGATATTCAGAAGTGCATCCTTTGATTTTTCAAAGATCTATTGAGCATGCATCATCTGCTGGAAATCTTTTTGATATTTTAGATACTATGCCAAAATATTATCCTATTTATTGGAATGAAAATTCTAAATGTTGGATGCACACTGATGACTTTACATTTCAAAAAGAATTTTTTGAGGGAATAAAATGAACAATGTTGTTTTTATTTTTTTTGTTTTGCTTTTTTCGAATCCGCAACAAATCAACAAAGATAATTATGTCTTAGAGATTTTACTCAATAAAGATGTTGTAAAGCATGATTACATTGATGCAATACTTCCAAATGCCGATCTCGTAAAGGTACCAGTCCTAAATAATCTAATACCAGTGATTTATATTCAGCAATTAAACGAAGAAAGTAAAAAATTAGTTTGTGATTATAACGATAAAGATTGTTTATTATACACAAATCAGAAATTTATTTTATTTTCAAAAAATAAAACACTTGAAAATAAGCTACAAACTAAAAATAATGAAGAAAGCTTTTTGGAAAGATTTTCTTTAATTCAAAGTGAAATTAACAAGTTAAAAACACTAAATAAACATATTGAAGGCAATGATGCAATAAAGGGTTTTTCAAAAAATTTAGAGGAACTTAAAGCCATGTTATTAGACATTAACAAAAAGAATGAAGTTCTGATGCAATGTATAGAAAAATCACAAACAAAAGAAGAATATAAAGAAATCAAATCGATGATATCTAACATCAAAATTGAACTTAAAAGTATTCAAGATAAAATTAATTTAAATTTTCAGAAAAAAGAAGACATTTTAAATCCAAGCTTGCCAATAATTGATAAGGAATTAGTTCCTAGTGAAAATAATTGAAGAGTTTTTAAATCGAAATAATTTGAATGATATACCTATTGTTCAACATTGCGACAGTTCTTTTTTTATATTAAAACCAGTTTCTATAACAGAATCAAATAATTATATTTTGATTGATATAAAATGGAACGATAAGCAAAAAGGCCCAGGCAATTATACAATTCAATTTAAATCATTTAAAAAATTTAATACTAATTGGTACGAATTTTTAAAAAATAAAAATTACATAGATAGAAATTTAATTTACAAAACCTCATCAAGTAATATTGTTGAATATGATGATTATGAAAATTTTATTTTTAATTATTTCGATTCACTTTCTTTGAATTGTTCAGATTACATTACGCCATCAAATCAACAAGATGCTTATTTTATGATGTGGGAATCTTTTGTGTATTTATTTGATTCGTATTTTACACATGAGAACACTGAAGTAAAAGAAATTTTATGGGAAAGTCTAGATGTGAATAATCTAGCAGAAAATAGAATTAAAAATATAGATAAAATTTTAAAGATATTGTACAATAAATTCTATTCTCTTTATTGCGTGTGGAATGTAGATATGCTTGATATGGCAAACAACTATGCTAATTGGATTAACAAATTATTTTATAATCTTAATTTGAAAAAAATGATCCATAATTAACTTTTGGTGTTTAATGAAAGCTAAATTTGGAGAAGTTAAAAATATTAATTTTGTATACCAACCACCCTCAGTTGGCCAATTTGCATTAGATTCAGAAGCATCTAAGCCTATAGTTTGGGATCATTGCAGAGAGCAATTCTTAGGAAAAATGACATCTGAAATAAAAGGTTTTTATTTTTCTAATTATCATGAAAAAAGTGAAGATGTTGCAAGTTTTGTTACTAAATTTGAAAATATTTTGGCTGTTTCTCATGAAAATTTTATATTTTCTAATTTCAATAAGACGGATAAGGATAATATTTTGTGGATATCTCCTTCGAGCTTTTGGTTTGATTGCATGTTGAAAAAATCTCTTTTTACTTTGGTGCTTAGAGCATCTTTAAATTATGATATTAAAATTGATAATTTTGAAAATTGTTTTTTTGGAGAATTCCAAGAAAACAAACTTATAAAAGAAACAAAAATCGCACTCATCAGATTCATGTATGGGTTTACAAAATATACTGGAAAACTACCAGAAAATTTAACAAATACTAATTCCACACTTATAAGACATGGATGGCATTCTGAATTTAATTTTGTTAATTATCATGAGATAAAAAACAAATTGATTTCTCCTTCTCAATCAGCAAGTGATAATTATTTTGGATTTGATTTTTTATGGAATTAACAGCAAGTAACTTTACCATTTTAAGTCATGGAAAATGGAGAATTGTTTTTTGGGTTCCTTGGGGAAATCCATCCTTTCAACAGTTGACTATTAGCAAAAAAGAAAAATCAAATTATAATCTTATTTTTTGTAATGTTGAAGAAAATATCGACATTGCACAACAATTCAATGTGTTCTTTTATCCTACAACCATTTTTATCATCAATGGAACAGAGCAAAGAAGGATAGTCGGTTTATTTAAAAAATAAATTAGTCAATTATAAAGTCATAATCATAGATAAGATAATATGAAATTTAGTGAATGGCTAGAATTGCGTGAAGAAAAAGATGCTTGTTACCACAAGGTAAAAAGTAGGTATGATGTTTTTCCTTCCGCTTATGCTAGTGGTGCGCTAGTCAAATGTCGTAAAGTTGGTGCTTCTAATTGGGGCAACTCCAAAAAAAAATCAAATATGAATGAAGACACTTTTAAAACAGAAAAAGAAAAAGGTCTTCATGGATGGTTTAGCAGAAATAAAGGTAAAGGTTGGATTGATTGTAAAGCCAGTAAAAAAGGAAGCCTTGTTCCTTGTGGCCGTAAAAAAGCTGGTAAAGGCACAGAAAGAAAATATCCAGCTTGTAGACCAACATTATCAGCATGTACTAAAACTGGCGTTAAAAGAAAGAAAACTAGTAAGCCCATTTCTTGGAAAAAAGAAAAATAATTTAATTGTTGAAAATTTATTCTTTTGCTATCATTCGTAATTACTTAATTTACGAGGATAGTGAATGTGGTTTTTTACTGCTGATTTGCATTTGAATCATAGTAATATCATTAAGTATTGCAATAGGCCATTTTGTTCAAAAATAGAACAAGATATGCTGGATTTAGTAAACAAAAAAGCAATTCCAATTTCCGATGTTGTAATAAGCAAAGAATCTACTGACTCAATGACTGATTCAATTATCGATTCAATAAATTCTGTTGTTTCAAGAAAAGATAATTTAGTTATTATTGGAGATTTTTGTCACACAAAAAATAAAGATAGAGATTTAGATATTAAGAAATTAAGAGATAGAATTAATTGTTTTAATGTGTATTTAATACTTGGAAATCATGATGATCGTAAATACATGAGTAAATATTTCACTTGCTATGATCAATATACATTTAAAATTGATGGACAATTTGTTTTTACCTTTCACTACCCTTGTAGATCATGGGATAGAAAATCTTATGGTTCTTGGATGCTTTATGGTCATACACATGGTTTTTTTTCTCCAGAAGATGATGGAATAGTACTTGAATGTGACGCTAACTTATACAGAGATAGTTTTGCATCTATCTTAAATGTTTCTCGAAATGATGATATTATAAATCGTTTGATTGATGTTATTTCTTTATCTAAGGGCAACAATCTAACCATGGATGTTGGGGTCGATAATTTAAGACCAAATTTTTTATTTGGAACACCTTGGAGTATGGATGAAATATCAAATGTCATGAAAGTTAAAACAGATAGAAATAATAATTTGCAAAACCTGTTGAAGAATTTTAAAAACTTTGGTACTATTCAAAAATAGGAGAAAACGATGAAAAACAAATTGAACATCATTGATAGAAGTGGTATCGCAAACTGTTTAGGTTGGTGCAATAAACAATTTCGTAGTCCTGATAAGTTTACGATTAGATTTTGCTCAAAGTGTTCTGAGAGAAAAGAAAGCGAAATAAAAAAAAGTGGCACCAATTCTAAATCAGTAGCATTGGACTCTTATCATGATGATTAATCTTTTGTTTTGCTTTATTGTATTTTATGCCGATAAGGATAAAGCAATTGATCTTCCATTTTTGAAGGCAGATACGATTAGTTCAAATCGGGTCTTAATTAACTATAACTGTATCGACAAATTGATAAAATCAAAAGGGTTCATACCAGTTTATTGGAAGGATGAGTATGTTGGCCTTGGCATGGTTAGCTCAATTGATAAAAATGGATGGGTTTTTTCAAAGGTTTATTTGATTAAAAAGATTGACGAAGAATATTATTTGAGAGCAAATTATAAAGTTTTAGATTCAAAATTTAATCAAGATGGTTGCTATTGGCAGATCAATGATTGCTACATAACTAAATTTGTTTTCATAAAAAATGGCAGTAGGTTCGATTGATGAACAAAGCGATAGTCAAAAAAACAGATAGGTTTGAAGCGTCTGAACAAGCAATAGTTTCCCCTTGCGATTGTCTAGATTTTCTTTCGTCTTGCCCAAAGGATGTTTTTCAACTTATCGTGACATCCCCCCCATACAACATTGGCAAGGCTTATGAGAAACGGACAAAAATTGATTATTACATTGCACAACAAGAAAAGATTATTAAAGAATGTGTCAGATGCCTAGCTCATTCTGGGAGCATATGCTGGCAAGTGGGAAACTTTGTTGACAATGGGAGTATTATGCCACTGGACATTGCTCTTTATCCCATTTTTGCCAGTCTAGGTTTAAAAATGAGAAATAGAATCATCTGGCATTTTGAGCATGGTTTGCATTGCTCAAAAAGGTTTTCTGGGCGATATGAAACCATAATGTGGTTTTCAAAAAGTGATAATTATTTCTTCAATCTCGATCCGGTCAGAGTTCCGCAGAAATATCCAGGCAAAAAATATTTCAAAGGACCGAAGGCAGGAAAGCTCTCCTGCAATCCACTTGGTAAGAACCCAAGTGATATGTGGGTGATTCCCAATGTTAAAAGTAATCATGTCGAAAAGACAGACCATCCATGTCAATATCCTGTTGAAATGATTGAGCGTCTAGTTCTGTCGATGACACAGCAGGGAGATTGGGTTTATGATCCGTTTCTTGGCACTGGTACGAGTATTATAGCGGCCATCAAAAATGGTAGAAAAGGTGCTGGGTCTGAAATCTCACAAGCATATGTTGATTTAGCCTGTAATCGCATCAATCAAGCTTTTGACGGAACTCTCAAAACACGCCCTATGAATAAGCCTGTTTATGACCCCATAGAGGCTGGCAATAGTTTGACGGTTTCTCCTTGGAAGGTTCAAGAAAGAATACAAAAGCAAAATGAACAATAAGTGTTGTGTTTATGTTTTGAATGAAAATCCAATTTACAACGCTATGTTTAGTGTTTCTATTAGAACATTTAGAAAGCACAATCCAAAAATACCAATTACTTTATTTTATGTAAATGATTTAAATAAAGATTCTTGGGAACAAACAAACAAGTTATTTAAAGAGATATCCCCAGAATATACGAAAAGGTTCATGTTATTTCGCCAAGAAGACATTTTCAGTCTTGTTAAAAATCTAGATATAAATCTTATAGAAATTAATCATCTTCCATACAAATCACAAAATTATGTTTCCATACAAAGGTGCATATTTGAGAATTATGATTTTGATGATGCAATTCTTTTAGATGTAGATACATTTTGTTTCAGATCAATTGATTTCATTTTCGAAAAATATTCTAATTATGACTTTGTCGCTTGTCCTTTGGTCGGAATTAACAATGGAGCTATATCTAAGCAAAAAATGCGATTTACTTATTTTGATGGTGAAAATTTAGAGAAACAAACATTAATGCCATTTAATTCTGGCGTAGTTTTTTGGAAAGGTAATTTACTAAAAGAATACGGAAAGCAGGTTTTACAGTATTGTAACAATCTACTGTACAAAAAACACCCAATGTCAGATATGATGTATGCATTACGAGAAGACGGAAGAAATAGAGAAGAAGTTGCATGTAATCTTTTTGTTCTTGAAAATAAAATTAAAAATTCATTTTTTGATACTGAAGATGTTTCTGTGTTTGAATACAGTCAAGACCTAGCTATACTTCACTCAACAAGCAGTGCATTCCCTTATTTGTTCTCTAAATTGGCTTTTGAAGGGAAGTTGGTCGAAAACTAATTCTCACCAAAAGACACACTTTTAAAATCAAAATAGGCTTTAAAAGGTTATATATTTTGGTAGTTTACTTTTGCAAAAGGAGAAAAATTATGGCTACTTATACTGTAGAATTGTCACCAGCCCTGGTGAATCTTGGAACTGAAGGGTCTTTGGATACATCTGTTACTGGTGGTAACTCGATTCAACGATCTGTTCATGGCATGACGGTTCTTAATGGAGCTAATAGAAAAGTTGCTGGTCGTGTTTTAGATGGTGGTAACTTTACCGATACCATCGAAGACAATGGCAATCTTGATTTTATTATCGAATCTTAATTTTAAGATTATATGCAAAAATAAGCCTACTACAATAATATTGTGGTGGGCTTTTTTAAATTAAGGCAAAGTATGATATCTGTAGTAATGCCAGTATGTAACACTAATTCTCTTTGGCTGAAAGAAGCTGTTGATTCCATCTTGAATCAAACATTTAAAAAAATAGAAATAATTATTGTAGATAATGGATCAAATTCTAAAGACACAAAGAGTTTATTGAGTCATTTTCACAAAAGCAACAATATAAAAGTTATTCATCTTAAGCATAATTTTGGCATTTCTTTTGGTTGTAATAAAGGCATACAAGAATCACAATTCGATTTGATTGCAAGAATGGATGCAGATGATTTTTCTCTTCCAAAAAGACTTTTTAAACAATTTGATTATTTGCAAAGAAATCCAAATGTTGATTTGGTTGGAAGTAATCTTACATTTATGGTCGCAAATAATACAAGATGGATGCTAAGTAACAAAACAGATCATCCTCATGTAATTACTAAAAAAATCGCCAGTTCAAGCTTTTGGTTTATAAACCACCCAACAGTTTTGTTTAAAAAGAAATCTGTATTAGATGTTGGTGGATATGACGAGTCTCCAAATTGTATAGTTGAGGATTATGAACTTTGGATTAGAATGCTTCAAAGTGATAAGATATTGCACAATATGCCAGAATCCTTACTTTTTTACAGACAACACGATAAAAGCTATACAAAAAGTTTTCGTGTAAATCAAAAACTATGGCAAATTCAAATACAGAAAAAATTATTTGAATACAATGATTTTAAACAATATAAAAGAATTACTATTTTATGATAGAACTAGAGGTACAAAATTATGTCTGATGATTTTAACATTAAGCAAATTTTCGCAATTAGCATTGCTGTCGTGTGTTTGGTAATTATTTACGCTGTCATATTAACCCTACCAGTTTGGTGGTTGTGGAATTCTTTAATGCCAGAAATAACACAAGGAAGATTGACCGAAATCACCTTTGTACAGGCACTTAAGATGAATTTATTATTTGGTTTTTGTTTTAGAATATGGTTTCCGTACACGAAAAAATAGAAATTCATTTTACTTTCGTTTAAGTGTTTGGTATATTGTTTATGGTTAGTTTGTTTGTTTCCTACTTTTTTCAAAGGAGTGAAAGATGAAGTATCTTTCAGTTTTGGTTTTGGCAGTTGCTTTTAGTGTAAGTTCCGCTGAAGCAGGATGTCGTGGCGGGTTGCTTGGTGGCAAGTTGCGAAGTAAGTCATGTGGCTCTTCTTGCAAGGCTACAACTTCTGGTTGTGGGGTAAAACTGCTTGGTGGTCGTAATTCTTGTGGTTCTGGTGGGTGTTCTACTGCACCTGCTAAAGCTACAAAAGCGACAGAAGCTCCAAAAGGTGCAGAAAAGCCAAAAGTCGTTGCACCTAGCACTAAGTAATTTTTATCTTTAAAAATTGTCAAACCAAGGAGTGTTGAAAAACGCTCCTTTTTTTTTACTTCATGCATAAATAATACATGAAAGACTTTTCGTTTAAAAGCTGGTTTAAAATCAATGAAGGTCAAACATCTGGAAAAACTAGTTTGTACCCTTTAGGATATGGCGGAATTGGACTTTATCCATTACAAACATATTTGCCTCGTTCTGCCGATGCTCTTTTGTATATTAGTTTGGATGATAGGCTTTATGATAATGGTGATGGCCCTCCATTTAGCATTAAGCACATACCAGGCGAGCCAAAGGATTATGGCGATGGAAATAATGGCACTAAGGCACCATTTGATATAAGGCACATATCAGGCCCAGAGCCAATTAAGAAGTTTTATACAGCAAAGGATAACTATCCTTTTTCAATAAATCATATTAAAAAATAATTATCTTTTTTCGAACAAAAAAGTAACATTTTGATCTTGATTAGAAATCCAAATAACATCTTTATTGCTCTCGTTTTGCGACTTCCCAGCATGAATGGTTTCCATGTTAGAAAATTGATTTTGATAAGATTTTGGAATTAAGGATAATGCATCATCCAATTCAATTCTTTGGCTTGTTTCTTTTAAGTCGGGGAATTGATCATTATTGTATGTTCCTATAAAAGCATAATCGCCTTCTGGGGCTTCTACAGCTTGTCTAAAGCTCATCCATTCATAAAAATTTGTCAACATAATGTACCTTCTCTTATAATAAAAAAACAATTGCTTACTTAGTTATTGCGAGGGATATATTTAAATGAATAAAATTATGAAAATTTCTCATTCCAGATGGGAAAAAACACCAGAAAAGAAGAAGAAAATTAGCCAAGATAGAAATTATATTTGGTTAGATACTGAAAATAATTGGGAAGAAGTAGAGCTTCGCAAATTTGAAACATCTCCATCTTATGGCGAATTAACTATAAAATCTCCATGGGAAGGATCATGTGATAAAAAGCCTTGGGAATATAAAGCAACAGCGGTCATACCTTGCTTGAATACATCAGAAACATTGAGGACTTGCATTGAGTTGTTGCGATTGCAAACAGAAAGACCATACATCATGATCATTGATACTGGAAGTAGAAGCGATCATTTGGATAGTGTATTGTATCTTCGAGATGAAGATGTAGAGGTTCATACAATTGCCTTGAACGGAGTTATGCATCCAAGTGATTATCCAGCTATGGCTATGGATTTGGCTATGACATTATGTAGAACTCCATATTTGTTTGCCACACATGCCGATGTATTTTTAAAGCGTAATGATTTTATAGATTATTTATTGAATATATGTAATGAGAAAACTCCAGTCGTAGGCTATGAAATAACTCCAAGAAAGCATGATGATTGGAGAGGTATGATTTCACACACTGCAAGCATGTATCACATGAAGACCATGGATAAAATTGGTTTTGCTTGGAGTTTGCGTAGGCTTTGTAATGAATATAATATTGTTGATTACAAGCCAGATCCAATGAGACCAAACTGGCCAGACACCGAAATACTTGGTAATTACATATTAAGAAAAAATAATATTGAAACAATTATAATTGGACATGAAGAAAATGAAAAAAGAACTAATGATTCTAATATAGATCACTTTAGAAGTTACACATCTGGAAAAATGTATAGTCCTCCTCATTTCAAGAAAACTAAAGAATGGTTTGAAGATGCCATGAAATTGGCAAAAATTAGAATTAAAGAATGGTCTAATTGCGGTTAAGACTGTAAATACAATATGATACAAAATAGAAAAGTTTTAGTTTTAAACAAGTCGTGGCGACCAATTACTATTCTAACGCTTGAAAAAGCTTTAATAAAATTATTCAGTGAACATAAAGATGGCGAACCAAAAGCTATAATTGTAGATTGTGCTAATGGATTTCAAACTCTTACTTGGGAAGATTGGTCTAAAGTAAGGCCACAAGACGATGAAGAAAAGCTTAGAAGTGTGAGTGCATCATTTAGAATCCCATCGGTCATTCAGCTTACAAGATACGATAAAGTTCCAACAAAAAAAGTTCATTATTGTAGAAAGACAATTTATAAAAGAGATGAATATAAATGTCAATATTGTGGTCAGAAACCTAGTACAGAAGAATTATCTATAGATCATGTTATTCCTAGAAGTCATGGCGGTTTAACCACTTGGGAAAATTGTGTTTTGGCTTGTGTGAAGTGTAACACCAAAAAAGCGAATAGGAATCCATCACAAGCCAATATGAAGCTGTTGAAAGTACCTAAGAAGCCTAAAATGAATGCTTTGAGATGTGACTATAAAATAAAAGATTGGGAAAGCTTTTTAGGTGTGGCTTATTGGATAATAGAATTAGATAATGATAATGGCGAAAAGTAGATTTAAGACTTTAATTCAAAGTCAATAAACTCTACTTCTAATTTTTCTAACAAGTTTTTATCTATTTTGGTAAACTTTTTAATTCTTTCTAAAATAACTTGGTTTTTAAGAAATGACACTTCTATTGATTTGGTGTAAAATTTATGGTTTAAAATTTTTAAATTTGATTCTTCAAAAAATCTTTTATATGAATCCATACCATCGGTTATTTTTCTTGTGAATTTATTGGATACACCTAAAGTTCCCAATTCGTCATCGGATAGCATTAGATGTAAGAAGGCTTTGTTCATTTGTTCTGATAGGTGTGTTCCATTTCTTGATAGCCATGGATGACAACGAACAAACATTCTTCCTGTTTCTTTAGAAAGCATTTTTGCTAGTTGTTTAATCCAGAAAACTGGCTTTTCTAAATGATCAATAACATCATTTAGAATGATAATATCGAATGGGGCTATTTGTTGAGCAACACGGAAGTTGTCTGTAAAAATGACATTTGTATCTAAAAGATTGGTATCTGTAGACTGACAATCTTCTAATTTAAAGGCAACAACAGTTTTGGCTCCAAATTTACTTTTTAACAATGATGATAATTCACAATCACAACATCCAAATTCTAATATATTTTTATTTTTTACTGGGGTAGAAATTAATTCCCCAAATAATTTCATGCTTTTTTGAGATTGTGTAAGTTTTGGACTTTCGGCTTCTGGCCAAGTATCTTTTTTGATTTCGTACCTTAAATCAGTCAATTCTTTCAGTTTATCTTCTTTTGATAAAGATTTAACACCAAGCGTATCAGTATCAAGAAACTTGGTGAAAAACTTAATCATATGTTCACAAGCTTTAATGTATTGCTTTATTTGTTCTCTATTTTCCATTTTTTACTCCTTTGTTTCTCTACTATTAAATAGTATAATGGGGAGCAAAAATGATTGAAGGATTTGAAAAACAGATATATGTTGGAATTGTTTTTGACATACATGATTTCACATACAATAAAGATTCTGGACTTAAATTTATAAAAAAAACATTTATGGATTTTTTTTCAAATATAGGAGCCAGTTCAAAACTTTATGTTTCTGGAAATTCCAAGTTGCCGAACACTCATGCAGAAGGTTTAGCTCAATTAAATTCTTATAAAATAAAAGATACTGATTTATTTGAAAAATTATTTAGAGATACTTTATTTGGTGTTGGATCTCAAGAGGACTGCAAAAAAATTATTTTTGTTTGTACTAATAAATTCAAACCTAATAAAACTTATGCATACAAAAACATTTTAAGAATGAATGAAGATAAAGATTTCAATTGTTCTGTTCATGTTCTTGAATTTTCCCATAACTCGAAAGAACTTCAAGAAGCCGTAGAAGATAAAAAATCAAATTATTACTGCATTTTAGAAATGAATTATTTTAATTCTATTTTGAAAGATATTACAAAGGAGATTAAAAATGGATGATTTAGAAACAGAAGAAAAAGAGAAGGTTACAAAATATGATATTGCAATGGATGGTTTTTCTAGCATAGATCCAAGAAATATGAAATCTGTAGAAATTATTATTCCTTTCTACAACACTTATTCTTCTGTTGCAAAATTGTTGGAAGCAATTTTTTCGACTATAAGAACAAATAGGTATCAAGTGACATTGGTTGATGATGGTTCAAAAAACAAATCATTCATAAAAGATTTATCTAAGAAGAAAATTGCCGGACTCAATTGCTTGCAAAAAGAAGAGAATCAAGGGTTTGGTGCTGCTGTAAATTATGCATTAAAAAATTCAAATAATCCATGGATTCCATATGTATGCATTTTGCACTCTGATGTCCTCCCAGATGATACAAATTGGCTGACAAACATTGGATCGTGCTTAAAAAGATTAAAATCTAAAAATGTAAAGATGGTATCTGCCAGAAGTAATTGTTTCAATGATGATCTTAGGCATCTTGAGACAAAAAAAGAACAAAAGTCAGATGATTATATTTTGAACATTAATGAATATCTTCCAATGTTTTGTTCAATTTGTCATAGAGATTTGTTTAAATTTTCTGGTTATTTTCAAGAGTACAAGTATGCTGGATGTGAATCACAAGAGTATGCATTGAACATGAATAAAAATGGTTTTAAACAAGCTATAGCTGGAAATAGCTGGATTCATCATGATGGTAAAGGAACTATAAGCACATTATCATCAGAATCGAAAGAAATTTTGCGAAAAGACCATGATGCTTTTAAAGATTCTTTAAATAAATATTTATCAACTCTAAATATTGTTGTCTGAATTTCGCTTCTCATTTTATAAAATGGAGGAATTATGTTTCGCTGCAAAAAAAGTGATTCAACATATACGAATATTACTTGGAGATTTTTTTACCCTCAGTGTAGCAGAGCAAACATTGCTTCTGGCACCTGCAATGGTCGTTCTGGTGCTTATGTAGCTGCAATTACAGTTTGTAGCCAAGCTTTATTCGTCTAATCAAAATGTATATTTTGATAAGGCGGCAGGATTACCTGCTGCCTTTTTTTGTTTTGATTAAGTCTTGTTTTTACTTGAAATTTAAATTATAGTAATCAAAGGTCAATTTATTTTTTCAAGGAAGATATGAAATGCTGATACTATCGAGAAAAATCAATGAGAGTCTTGTGATAAACAATAATATTGTTATTACCGTTGTAGAGGTTGGCAGGGGTAAAGTTAGAATAGGCATAGAAGCTCCAAGTGAGATACCTGTCCACAGGCAAGAAGTTTATGATGCCATCAAATTAGGTGAAATAGATGCCAAAAGCAAGAAGTTGTCCACATTGTAAAAAGTTTTTGAAAGATCATAATTATTTAATCGACAATGATTTCAATGTTATTTGCAATCATTGTAATGGTTTTGTTTTTAAAGTAAAAGAACCAAAAGAATTCAATCTAATCAATGATTTTTCCGAAAAATTTAACGCCAATAAAATATAAAATTAAATAATCAATTTATTTTTGTTGAAAAAACGAAAATAAATTGATGCTATGAAGTTAATTATTCCAACTAAGTCTAAAGTAGCCATAATTATCTTTCATTTTTTAAAATATGAAGTTTGGTTGGTTTGGATAATTTGGGTCATATGTATTGCGAAAAAAATTATTTAAATTGTTGTCGTAAGCCTATTGACAGGGATTTTAATTTCTGATAATTTTTGCCTTGGAATGGAAGTCATCATCTCTCTATCAAGGAGTTTTTTCTATGTCTTTTGATTTACCCCAAAGTGTTAAGAATCTTCATGGAACTTTGTTCTTAGTACCTTTTAATTTGATTGAAGTGCCAGAAGCCGATCAATCAGCAGGTAATTATCAATTTTATAATCCTAGATTGATAACTGAATCTGGCCAGAATGATCTTATTGATGCGGATCTTTCAAAGATTTTGAAAGAGGACATTAAAAATAAAACCATGATGGTTCCTTTGATTTGTCGCTATATCCAAGAAACTAAATCAATCCAATTGGTTGGTGGAGATAGAAGGTATCGTGCTTTGTCGCAATTAATACAAAAGCATGAGATGGTTAGAGATCCATCTTGTATTATTGAGGGCGATAATGGAAAAGAAGAATATGCTTGGAAGGTTGCTGACGAAGTTTATAAAGATGTGATATGCCAGATTTATAATGCTGAGAGCGATCTTGATGCTTTGGCATATTCATATTCGGAAAATGCTTGTCGTAAGAATTTAAATGATGGTCATGATGTTGCCTTATTGATGGAATTGCGTAAATTCAAGGCCACAGATGACCAAATTTTGAGCATTCTTCAAAAAAACAAGCTTTGGCTTCGTGATACTGATCACCTCGTAAAAAGACTTGATTCTTCTACCTTGAATGACTTGCTCGAAGGTAGAATAAATAGGCTTGCTGCGATAAAATTATCAGAAATTGACGATGTTGAAGAAAGAAATGAAATTCGTGAAACTGCGAATGAAATTGCAGAAAGTCGAAATGAACAGAAAACCATGCGTGATTCTCGAAGATTGAATAGAGCTACTAAGGAAAAGCAAATTGCCGAAGTAGAAATTCAATTGGCAGATCAAAACGATGAAGTTGAGATCGAAATTGCACAGGCTAATTTGGATGTGGCTAATTTAAAGGTTTCAGATGCTGTTTCTCGTCAGCGTGAAAATAAAAACTCAACGAAGGGAAAAGATATTGATGCTGCTTCAAAGGTGGTAAATGGTGAGGATATTGAAGAATCCAAACCAAAGGCGTTAAAGCAGCAAATAATAGAAGAAAATTATATTCGATATCTTACCAAGGTTTACAAAAATGATGCAAATTGTCTTGAAGAAGAGCCTTTGTTCAACATACCTAAGCAGGTTCCAAAGAAAGATGTTGTAATGGTGGCCATCAGAATAGCCAAGGCTATACATGATGGTGAAGAAAACTGTTACAAAGTCTTAAAAAAGTGTTTTTCCAAGCAAGATAAGAAGTAGAAATTCTTTATTTTGAAAAAACCCCATCTTTATGATGGGGTTTTTTCTTTTACAGCATAAATATTATTGAGATGATTTATGTCTGTCCTAATTGCGGTCAAAGTCTATCCCATCCACTAGTGGATGGAATTTGCATTTGCACTTCTTGTTCTAATTTATTTGATTCTAGTAATCAATCTAGACTGCTATCGGCAGCTTGGATTGCTAGAAAAAAGAACTACACTATCGAAAAATTAAAAAGCAAACTATCCTTATCCGAATCTGAAGCAGATTTGATTTCTGATAAAGTTATCGTGGAATCGTATTCGCATGAAGAATTTTTAAAGTATTTGCAAAAAATAAAAATTTCTAATCGTTGCTATTTGTGATTGGTCGATCTAATTCAGATCGTAGAACAGTTATGTCTTTATCGGCTTCGATCCCAATGCGTACTCTATTTTTGTTGTCAATCCTAACAATGGTTATCATTATGTCGGCCATATCAGGACACTTTAGTATAATTTTTTCATCTTTTTTTCTACTAAGTACAAGCATGTTTAATTCCTTTTATTACGAATATTAATTGCGATTTACAGCCTAATGATAAAATAGCTTGTATGACTATTTTTTAAATCATATAAATAATTTTTATTAAATCTCTTTACGATGACGAAACATTTCAGTAAGTTAAATTGTAGACAAATGATCGTAAGGATTTAGTCATGGCTTTATGATCAATTACAAAAATGACTTTGCTTATGGAGTTTCTAATGTCAGTTAATACACTGGAGAGAATCGCTGCTCTCAAACAACAGCGAGAATTTATTGATGGGATTATTTCCAAGCTTGAAGAAGTTACAGTTTTTGAAAGTAGATTGGCATCTCTTTCAAATGGAGCTTCAACAACGGCAGTTTTCTCAAAATCGCAAGTTTTGGAGTCATGCAATCAGGAAGATAAATTACCTGCTTCTAATCCAAAATTGCACAATAAGGCAAAAAAAGAAATTGTCACAAAAAATGACAAGCCCATGTCTTTGGGTGCTTTAGTGTGTAAAATTATATATGAGTCAAAAGAACCAATATCTTTGAAAGAAATAGCTGGTGTAGCTCAAAAGCTTGGCTACAAGAGCGATGCTAAAAACTTTGCCAATAATGTTTATCAAGCAGTAAACAAATTGGTCAAAGCAAAAGACCTTAAGCAAAAAAGAGATAATGGCGAAATCTTGTATTTTGCAGTATAGGTGGAACATGCAAAAAGACACTGTTGGAAATAAAAGCAAAATAGTTAGGCAACTTTTGCAAGAAATTGGAGCCGTATCAGAAAATCCACCAAAAGATTGGAAGGATACAATGATACAAAGGCTTAAGGATTTAAATATTGACATAAAAAAAGTTAATATTTATGCCATACGCTCCAAAGAGATTGGAAAATTAAATCAAGAAGAAAACAATCCAATTGATTTGCAAAATTATGGTTCTATTTTGATCGAGCTTAGAAGTTTTGCCCAAAAGGTTGGCGGAATTGATAAATTGCTTGAGTTTATCAATTTGTTAAAAGAATTGAAAAATTAATTCACATATTAATTTTAAAAAAGCGTAGATTTTTCTACGCTTTTTTTTTATAATTGGTATATGAATGATGTCATATTTAGAATCGAAAGATACAGTCAAAAGATTCTAGCAGAGTTGGATTGCATGTCAAATTACCAAGATGTTTCCAAAGACATTTTGATAATTGTACACAATCAGCTTTTTTATCTTAAAAAATGTGTTGAATCAATTAGAAGAAATACAAAAAATTATCAAATTTATATTTGGAATAATAATTCAGATCAAGAAACAAAAAGTTGGATAGAAAGTCAAAAAGACATAATTTGCTCTCATCATGATCAAAACATTGGCTTCATTATACCAAACAATGAATTAATGAAAATCTCTAAAAATCCATATGCAATTTTATTAAATTCTGATACCGAGGTATTACCAAATTGGGACAAGGCAATGATTGGTCAAATCCAACAACATGGCTATGCACAAGTTGGATATCTTGGAGGAAAAATAAACGAATCTGGCAAAGGAACAATTTTTAATTTTGGAAGCGATATAGATTACATTTGCGGTTGGTGCTTTTGTATTCCTAGATTTACCTATGAAAAATATGGTTTGTTTGACGAAGAGCATTTGCGTTTTGCCTATTGTGAAGACAGTGACTTTTCTTTGAGACTGACAGAATTTAAGGAAAGAATTTACGCTTTACATCTTGGATTGGTAATTCATCATGAGAACAAAACGATTAAAGAGGTCATGAAGACTATTGACTGTGAGTCTAGCTTTACTCGTAATCATGAAATTATAAAAAAAAGATGGTCTCATAGATTCTTTAAATCTTAAATATTGATTGATGTTAATGTTCATGGTATAATGTTTTTTTATTTCATGGAGGATTGGTAAATGTCTAAGGTTTTTTATTGTGATTTTTGTGAAAAAAATGATGGTGTTATTGTTGAGGGTTCATCATTATCAAGGCCAAGAAATGGAAGAAAAAAAGGCGATAAGGCTTACATTTGTTCTAGTTGTATAAATGTAATGCATATATCTTTGTCCACTGCAAACCCCAGTGATTTTAAAGATTTGCCAAAATCAAAAAAAGAAATTCAATTTTCCGAGAAGATTAGTCCTAAAAAGGTTGTTGAATTTTTAGATCAACATGTTATAGGTCAAGATCGAGCAAAAAGACTGTTGGCAATTGCTGTTTGTAACCATTATAAACGCATAAACGATAAGACCAACCAATTGAAAATTCCAAAAAAACTTCAAGATGTTACGATAGAAAAATCCAACATCTTATTTCTAGGGCCGACAGGTTGTGGAAAAACATTACTCGCAAAAACTTTGGCCAAATTTCTTGGAGTTCCATTTGCCATCGGAGATGCTACTGTTCTTACCCAGGCTGGTTATGTTGGAGAAGATGTTGAAAATCTTATAGTCAAACTTCTCCGTGAAACAAATTATGATGTCAACAAAGCACAAATGGGAATCATTTACATCGATGAAATAGACAAAATAGCTAAAACATCAAAGAACATGTCAATAACAAGAGATGTGAGTGGAGAAGGAGTTCAGCAATCACTTCTTAAAATAATAGAAGGAACAGTTTGTAATGTTCCCCCTCAAGGCGGAAGAAAACATCCAGAGCAACACTTTATACAAGTCGATACATCAAACATACTTTTTATATGTGGCGGAACTTTTGTTGGTATTGAAGATACAATCAGAAGAAGAATTGGCAAAAGTAAAATTGGATTTGCAAATTCACCAGATATTGAAAATTTAGATCATGAAATTCTTAAAAGCGTTACTGATGAAGACTTTATAGAATATGGAATGATACCTGAGTTCGTAGGAAGGTTGCCAATACAGGTCGCTTTAGATCATATGACTGAAGGCCATTTAATTTCAATTTTGACTGAACCTAAAAATTCAATTTTAAAACAATATCAAAAATTATTTTTTTATGATGATATTGACTTGAAATTTACTGATGGGGCAATAAAAGAAATTGCAAATGTGGCATTTAAAAAAGGAACAGGAGCAAGAGCTTTGAGGTCGGTTGTTGAAAATTTTATGAGCGACATAATGTTCAATGCTTCCGACAATGATACTAATTCGATCACAATTGATGAGATGTTAGTTAAAAATGTTTGAAAAATACAATAACACAAGTGGTACAAAAACATGAAAATATATAGTATTTATAAAAAAGATAAGTCTTATAGTTGGATGAATCAATATAAGGATGAAGGTCACGAAGTTGCCATTCTTGGTGTTGGCCCTTCGATTTTAGAAATCGAAGGAATACCAGCAATAGCGGATGATATTTACAAGACACTAAGTTTTACAAAAGGTCCTGTGATATTAACAGATTCGTACAAAGACATAAAAAATATCGACTTTAAAGATAGGATTGTTGTTGATGAAGTTTTTCAAGAAGATAAAAAACTATTGGTTTTACCGATAGTAAACATTTTAAAACAAGTTTATTTCTATGAATATTTTCAAGAAAGGCTTGTTTATGATGTTGGTTTTATATTCGCACCTCAAACTTTTTGGGAACAGGTTCGCAGAATATATGCCAAATGGCTCGTTTATAATTTTATGGAAAATAAAAATTATAATCACGAACTAATTTGTAATTTTTGTTTGTCTTTTTATGAGCATAAAGTAAGTCTTATTGAAAGGTAGTTAATTATGGAAGATTATCATTTGGTCTTTGTTTATGGAACCTTAAAAAATGGCCATTCAAGGCATTCTATTTTAGAAGAGCAAAGATACATAGGAATTGCTAAAACAATCGGACAATATTCTATGTTTAGAACGATTTCGTACCCATGTTTGGTCGAATCGAAAGATGAATTTGCTGGTAAAAAAATATATGGGGAATTATACGAAGTGGATACAGAATGTTTGCGTGTTTTAGATGACATTGAAGGGGTGGAATACAATGTTTTTCAAAGGTGTGAAATTTTATTGGATGAAATAACAATTGTGAATTTGCCACTTTTTAGTGAAACGCTTACTAAATTATACAGAAAGACTGCCGAAGCTTATTTTTATCAAAAAGATGTAAGCCAGTGTAAAGAAGCTGGATTGTTTTGGCCCATAAGGTGATCGATGGAAGTTTTACTAACAGTTCTTATAGCATTATTCGTATTTGGCATATCGATTGGATATTTGTTACTTTCAATTCTAATAACAGAAAATAGAAAACTCAAATCATATCAGCATAAAACATTGCAAGAATATCTAGAATTGGCTACCATGGATCAGTTTTTTGAAGAAATTAAAAATCGTGAAACACCTTTAATTATAATAAAAACATCTACTAATGGAATATTGGTAGATTGCTTTAATATACCTCCAGCCTTATCTATAAGTATACTAGAATCATCTGCCGATCTTGTACGAAATAAAATAAAAAAGGAAATGGAAGATTTGTAATAGATTTATCTTGCAATATTTAAATTTATAATTTAAAATAATTTTATGTTTATTTTTATAATTTAGAGGTTTAAAAATGCAAGCGATTGAAGAAAGGAAAGAATCTATATTAAGGACAAATTTAAAGTATTTCCATCATGTCGATTTTGATAAAAAGATTACAAGTGAAAAAATATTAGACGATATACCAGACAAACATAAATTTGATTTAGAGTCAAAGAAGGTTTTAAATCTTAGAAACGCAAACAAACAACCAGAAATGAGACCTTGTTACGAAGAGCCACTTCTTACAAGGGAACAAGAATATCATCTTTTCAAACAACTTAACTTTTTTAAATTCAAAGCTAAAAATCTAATTGAAAAATTGAATTGCAAAAAATCGATTAAAACAAAAATAAAAAAAATAGAAAATCTACAAATTAAAATATATGATTTGCGTAACAAGATAGCAAGTTCTAATTTTCGTTTGGCGACACACATTTTGAAAAACGATTTTAAAAATTATAGAGAAAAACGCAATCTGGATAATTATTTGTCAGATGCCTATATGGATGTGATAAAATCTGTTGATTATTTTAATTACACTCTTGGAAATAAGTTTAGCACATATTGTGTTTGGGTTCTCCGTAAAAACTTCTTCAGAATGATTAACCTTAAAAAAAATAAAAAAAATGAGTTCTACAGCATTGATGATAATCAAACAGAAAGTCAAAATTCGGCAGAAACATTCCTTACATCAGAAGTGCATCAAAAAGAAAATGCAATATTTATCAATCGTGTTATTGAAACTGCAAAAAAAAGACTTAATACAAGAGATATCAACAGGCAGATTTTAATCATTGAACATTATTTTGGCATTAATGGAAAAGAAAGAAAAAATCTCGAAGAAATAAGTTGCTTGTTGGAGATAACAAAGGAAAGAGTAAGGCAGTTAAAAGAGAAGTTTTTGATTTCCATGCGTCAAACTGTGAAAAATACGGATTGTAAAAATGTACTCTAACAACATAGAAATCGAATATTCAAGTTCCAAGGATTGGGGCGAAGATGCGATTGTTCAGATAAAAGAATCTGAAATAAATTATTTGAAATATAAAAATCTTTATTCAAAAAAAGATAAAAAAGACAAATATTTATTTGCTGCTAATGTACAAATACCAGAAAGTATAAATTTGCCAAATATATTTATACTTGAAAAATGGCAAAGGCCAAGAATATGGATTACCGGAAGAGGTAAAAAAATAGAAATTGCCGAGGATGATGCATATGATAACTTTAAAAAAATAAAATCTTGTAGTCATGATTTTTACAATGAAAGTCAAAATGATTTAGTTGGCGATGGAATTTGTAGAAAATGCAAGGTTTTTGTTCAAGAATATTTTATAAATAAAGATATTAGAAAGTCAAAGTATGAATCCTTAGAATTACATAAGGATGATATATTTTTTGGAAAAATTCCATTAAAAAATCATTTGTACTCCATGACACAGGAGGCTGCATATGATATAAATTTAAAGCCGAATGAAAAAGTAGACTTAATGTGTGCTGGATGGTTGCATCATTCAAATGGACAGCTACATTCAAATGATTGTGTTGAAAATATTTTGAAATACTTCTACTTAGAGCCTAAAAAAATGTATGAATCTTTAATTCTTCAGTATTATGATTTGGTAGATAACATTAAAATTCTTGTTCAGTTGAATAATGACCATGAAAATTTAAATAAAATAAACGAAAATGCAAAAGTTTTACTTCGAGAAATGGAACAAAAAAGTTTACCAAATGCTTACTTTTTGCAGTCTTGGATACTAATGGCAGATCAAACACTTCTTATTTCTGCGAATAATTTTTGAAAAATATATTTTCTCACCTTACTTTTAAATTTATTTCCATATATTGACCCTAGCGATGGCAATGTGCCAAAGCAACAAATGGTTATAGTATGAGGTAATGTATCATGGCCAAAAAAGCCACAAAGTCTGTGTCCGTATCCAAATCTTCCACTACAGAATCTGTAGCAAATGTTTTAGAATCCTTGGTCGCATCTCTACCTGCAATTACCCCAATGGTAAAAGGTAAAGCTCCCAAGTGGAAAATACATCTAGATGAAGAAGCACAAGAAGTGTTCACTCGTTGGATTTCTGCAAAAATTGTAGCTGAACCAGTTATGCAGCGATTAGAAAATTCAAAAGACATTTTGAATGAAATATGTTTACAAGAATTTTGTACAAAATATTTTGAATCTAGATCAAGACCTTCTAATCCCCAACTACAAACGGAAAAGAACAACACTGTTGATCACACCGCAAGTTGGCTGTTCACCGATAAATTCAAAGTGAAACTTCCAGAAGTCACTGAAGGACTTGATGCAAAAAGTGTTTATATTTCGGCATTTGCTGATTCTGGCTTACATCCACATGATGCCGAATCTTTGGTAAATAACGAATTGATTTTAAATCCAGTGATTGGTGTTCGCCCCATCACCGATTTATTGACTGGTCATTATGGAAGCGGCAGGGAATTTGTGCCAGCGACTGAGATTGAAAAATCTGCTGGTAAAAAGCTTGCTATGTTTTTGACAGCATCTGGAAAGACAACGATTGAAGGTCTTACCGATGATGAAAAAATCGCTCTTATTCATCGTGATTCTGGTGTTACTCTTCGTGATGGATTTCTGGAACGGGTCTGTGCATATGCAAAGAGTGTGGATCAATTGATCGCAATCTTTAATTTGATCAAACCAGTATCTTATCCTGCATATCCAAAATTTGCGGTTGGCGACAATCCAGTCGAACAGAGTAATCGAAAAATTGCTGCTGCTGCTGATATTCTTGGCACAAACGCAGACTAATTTTTGAGCGAATAAGAATCACAAGTCATATTGATTTGTGATTCTTATCAAAAATATATTTATGTAATTTTATATTGAGGCGAAGCATATGAAAATTCTTGAAAACACTTTATCTGTAGAATTAGATATTTGGGAAGACCCTGGTGATTACCCATCGAATGCGGGTCAATTTCCTTTACCTAGCAGTTATCAGCTAGAGGATATTACAGGACATCTAATCATTCAAATTGAGCCATCTGATCGGGAAATGGATGATTGGCACGAACAAGGAACAGCACTCAATTTGTGCATGATGATGGAAGATCACAAAGTTACTGTTCGAGGTGTTAGAATTACTAGCTGGCAGTTGCATCCAGAAATGGATTTAAAAGAAGATTATACCGCCCTAGACATATGGAAGATTATTCCTTACGAGTGGGATGATTCTGATTTTTCGCCATAATGTTCTTTTCTATGACAATTCGCACATAGCAATATACATTTTGATATTTCATTCATTATATGTTCGAGACTATATCTGGAGCTTGATACTTTGCTGATTTCAAATTTTTTATCAGACAAATGATGAAAATCTAGTGCGACTGGATTTGATTCTTTGCATATCTTGCATTTATTGATTGATTTGAAATTGTTTATTTTTTCACGATTGTTTATTTTTTTATTTTCTTTTTTGTCGTAGTGTTCTTTCCTGTGACAATTCGCACACAACACTATACATTTGGACATCTCATCAACTATTTTTTTTAGGTTATACCCAGAAGAGATACCAGCACGAATTCCAAATTTTTTATCAGAAAGATGATGAAAATCTAGTGCGACTGGATTTGATTCTTTGCATATCTTGCATTTATTGGTTGATTTGAAGTTGGCCACTTCTCCGTAGATTTCAACTTTTCTTTTTTTTATTTGTTTTTTTCTATTTTCCTTATTCATATCATACCAATCTTTATGATATTTTTTTTGATACTTTTTACAATCTTCTTTATCTTTGTATGGCATTATATCTCACCAAAAAGTTATTTGTTTAATTTTAAGATTACATAAAAATAAAAACAAATATTTTTATTGTTATTATTTTCTCTTATAATTTGTCTGTAGGAGAATTTTCATGACTAAGATAAATTTGTCTTCTGGAGAAGGATACAAAGTATACAAGCAGTGCTTTGATGCTGATAATATTTATTTGCAACTTGAAGAAGTCGAGGTTTTGAAAAATGACACTAATCATGTGGTCATTATTCCTGTATGGATGTGGGAAAATATCAGAAAGGTTTCTTTGCCAATTGATGTGGATCTTGTTGTTATGACTGAGGAAGAAATTCAAAAAAAAGCAAGTGAAGAAGTGGATATTAGAATTAGAGAGCTTAGTTTGTTTGGCGGGGAAGATAATATGGCCAAGCTTATAAAAATGGAGAATTATGCAATTTTTGGAGATGTAAGAGAATCTAAAGAAAATCAAATAAAAAAGGGAATAAGTTACTATCTCAAACAAAGAGACAAGCAAAAAAATATCTTAAGAAAAATAAATTTTAATTCACAGCTATGATAAAATTGAAAAAAAATGATGGGAAAGTATATTTGCGGTTCATGCATCTTGGCGATATAATTACAAGTTTTAATATTTTATATAATTTAGCCATACAAGAAGGCATAAAGATAGGAATTTCGGGAGAAAATCCCGAAATTTATTCTAAGCTTTTTAAAATATTTAATTACAATGGTCGAATTTATTTGAGTGATTATTTTCATCCTTGGAAACCCGAACTTAATACTGTTTGTTTTGACCATTACCTTCCTTATTCTTACTTAAATATATGCTTTGGACTTAGTACCCTTAAAAAGATGAAATTAAAAAAATTTATCTTACCTGACACATTTTATAGCATTAAAGAAAAAAAAGACTTTTTGTGTTTTCATTTTTTGTGTAGATCGGTAGAAGCTAGAAAAAGTTTTACGAACAATGATGTGAGAAATGCTTTTGGAACATTTGAGAAGAAAAAATCTATATGCATAGGTGGAACAGAAACAAAAACTTATATTGAAGACCGTGAGTGTTTTTTTTCTGATTTGATCAATCTATCAAAAAAACTAATGGAATCTTCTGGTTTTTTTGGAATAGACAGTGGAATGGCTCATTTAGCTGGAACTCTTAAAGTAGATGGCGATATTATAATTCAGGCTAAATATGATGATTTCTTCAATAATGTTAAAAATTCTTTTAGTTATATGTACCCAACATTTAAAATGCATTCAAAAAAAAGCTTAGAACAAAAATTACAATCACTTAAAGGTTGAAATTTTTTTAAATTTTGTTTTATAATTCCTATTATAGAATAGGCTTTTATAAAGGATGGATTTCATGAGCTTAGATAAAATCATTCAGAATTTTGAAGATATTCTGACACAACTTAAAAAAATTGCTTCAATTACCAATGATCGAAAAATAGAAAATATTCCAGAAACAGAAAAAAAATCTGATTTTGATGTTTTAAAATCACTTCTTATGTCGGAAGAATGGCCTCAAGCCGCCCCTGATTTTTTAATCTGTGAAGAGAACGAACAAGATAAAATCGATAGGGCCGAAGGTATTGTTTCTTATTTAAGTCAGGACTTACGAGATAAAAGCTTTTTGGATTTTGGATGTGGAGAAGGACATGTTGCACTTAATGTCTCTACATCTGGAGCGACTAAGTCTCATGGTTATGATATTTTGAAAAGTGGTAATTTAAATTGGGAAGAAAAAAAAGAAAGCTTTTTGTTGACAAATGACTTTGAAAAAATCAAAGAAAATGGTCCTTACGATTTTGTTTTGCTTTATGATGTTTTGGATCATACTGAAAACCCAGTTGAAATTTTAAATAAAGTTCGCCAGATTGTTAATGAAAATTCAAAAATATTTGTTCGTTGCCACCCTTTTTCATCAAGGCATGGAACTCATTTGTATAGAAAGTTAAATAAAGCTTATGTTCAATTGGTGTTTACAGACGAAGAGTTAACAGAGCTTGGTCTTATTAGTGATATAAAACAGAAGACTTATTTTCCAATTGCCGAAAACAATAAATGGTTTGATGGTGCTAGGTTTAAGACGGTTAGTCAAGATGGTGTTAAAACTCTCGTTGAAGATTTCTTCAAAGACAACAAATTGGTGTCATCAAGAATAACTAGGGATAACTACAGCAAAGCATTCCCAGAACACCAGATGGCACAAGTGTTTAATGATTATGTACTTCAGATATTACCTTAAGGAAGATAATGAAAAAGTATTTGCCTGTGGTTAAAAAAGAAACGACATTTTCATTAATTGGAAATTTGCAAAACGCTGATGATGTTTTGTATATTGAAAACAAACTTAAAGAAATAGAAGAAGTCAATCCAATTATAAGCACATGGATTAGGTCGTTTTCTAAAATAAATAAAAACAAATTGATTACAGCCTATTGTGGCCTTATGGTTTATGAGCTTTTATACAGTCAAGCCGAAGCAGATCATATGAATGAAGAGTTTCAATGAAATATGAAATTAAGGCAAGTGTAAAATGGACAATAAAAAGTGGTGAATCTAAAGAATTTGTTCAACAAAAAGCATTTGATGAATTAACCAATGCCATTCGTGATTTGAATTTTCCAAATATTGATTTAGAAATCAAAGTCGAAGAATTAAAAAGTAATATAGAAATTCAAAGGATCAAGGAATATTCTTGGTCTTTTATATTAGAAAAATTAAAAAAAACAAACAATAATTTTAAAATTTCATTTCAAGGTAAAGAGTACATTGTAAAGATGAACTCGCAGAGATACTTTCTGTTTAGAGAAAACAACAAATGTGTTTGTTGTGGCATCGAAGGCACAAAAGTCATATTGGAAAAAAACTTGAATGATGTTACTCCTCATTTTAATCTTTATGCTAAAAGTCAAGATGGCCTTGTCCTCTTGACTAAGGATCACATTACACCCAAGTGTGTAGGAGGAACAGATAGACATTCAAATTATCAAACTATGTGTTCAATATGCAATGGATTAAAAGGACATTCAAATATTTCAATTGAAAATTTGCACAACATAAGAAAAATTTATGAAAAAAATAAATACGGAGATAAAAAGGTATTGCATAATCTCATAGACGCAGAAAAAATGAAACTTTCTACCAAGATCAATACACAAGAATATCAATCTCAAAATTACATAAAAAGCTTATCCAAAGATGCCATCAAAACAAGATGTGATTTATCAGTGTATAAAGATAAAGAAAAATATATTGCAATTTCAATGTATGATAGTCCAAAAAAAAATTTACATTATATTGGAAATATAAGAAGAGGAATTTATTTAGAGCCTCTTTTTTCTTATAAGAGAAAATATGAATGTCAAATTTATAACAATATGGTCATATCTATACATAAAAGCCTATTGAAGCACAAATAATTTGGGGGATATATGGAATCATGGGAAAAAGAACTTGAAAATGAGATATTAAATAAATCAAAAAAAAATATCGTAAAACAAAAAAGCAATTTATTTTTATACTTTGTAATTATTACACTTTCTTTTATTATGATTGGACTTTTTCTTAAAAAGAATGATAAATTTAGATATTCGCTTATTGAACATTTTAAAATTAAAAGCACCAACAAACCAGTTGTAGATGAATCTGTCACTGGCAAAATGACAAATGTAGATGAATCTATCATTGAAAGAATGACAAATATAGAAAAAGAATTGAAAAAAAATTCTCAAAGAATAAACAATTTAGGAATAGGCTTTAATGAAAATTTTTCCATAATAGAAAAAAACAATCAAGAAAAAAACTTCATCTTCTTAAATTATGATTGGTCTTTAAATAGAAAACCAGAAAATATAAATGTAAATCCAGAAGATCAGTCTTTCATTGATCGAAATATAAAAAATCAATAACTTTTATATTTTTTAATTAAATTTTGAAAAATCATATATAAATCATATGAAATTTTCAGAATCTAACATTACAGACAAAAACACAGCACATGCTTATGGCCCTTTTTATGATGGCCTTTTTCAGCCATTTTTAAACAGCGAAATAAATTTATTGGAATTAGGTGTACAGCATGGTGGTAGCATTTTGACATTTGCCAATGTTTTACCTAAAGCTAAAATTTTTGGAGTAGATATAGATCTTTCTCAAAATAGATTTTTTTCACAACATCAAGATATAAAAAGAATCAAGTTGTTTAAAATGAATTTATATAAAGATGAAATTCCAAGTGAATTGATAAAAATAAATTTTGACATTATTATAGACGATGCAGATCATCGTGCCGAAAATCAAATCGAAGCTTTTAATAAATTTTATCCAATTCTTAAAAAAAATGGTATTTATATTATTGAAGACTTGGTTGGCACAGATTTAGTTGTGAGAGAAATAAAAAAAATAGCAAAAGGTGACAAGATAGAAGTTTTTGATCTTAGAGCATTTAAAAATAAATTATATGATGATATTATTATAAAAATTACTAAAAAAATAATAATTACTTTGTTTTAAAAAAATTTAATCAATAACTTTTATATTTTTTTTCTGGTATAAAATCATTTATGCCAATAAGATCGCCAATGCAAGTAGCCAAGTAATCACTAAATAACATGCACATTTCTTTATCTGATCTTAATTCATGTGCTATTTCTAATTGCAATGCCTGTATGCTATTGTCTAAATTCCATTTTCGAAATAATTGATTCATATTGTTCCTTGACCACCCACTAAAAGGACCTCCAGATTTGCCTTCATATGCGTTAATTCCAAAACTTAAAAGCCTATGCATAAAGAAATCTTTTCTCCAAATATCCATAGTGTAGCTTGCTGGATTGCCTTCTCCATAGCCAATGACCATATCAATCTTATCATTTATCTTACTTCTATGCTTATTGCTCATTCCGTGAATATTATAAAGAAAAACTGTGTTGCCGAAGGCTTTTGCTTTTTTTGTAAATTTAAGCATAGGCTCTAGTATTTCTTCATCAACAACTTCTGTGTGGCAATGATCAACATTGTTACAATCAGCTTTGTCTCTGATGCAATCCACTGTGTCTGCTCTTTCCCATCCTTTGTTTATGACCGCAAAGGCAGATATTTGTCTCGCAATGTTTTCTGCGATAATTGCAGTATTTTCATCATTGCCTTGAAATCCATGAGGAGCAAAAATAACCACTGGTATTTGGCCTTCAATTAAACTTACTCTTTCCATTAAACTTCCTTATATTCCACTTTTATGGTTTTTATTCCGTGATCTTTAGCACTTTCTAATTCTTCGTCTTTGTCGTCATAGTGCAATTTTACATTTAATTTTTTTAAAATTGGGCCTTTTGGCTCATGGTTGGTGAAAAATATCTTTTCAATTGGTATCTGATTTTTTTTCAGGAATTTAATTATAGTAGTACGATTTGGTTGATTTTCTCGCCACCATTCCTCTGATTCATGCTCATGGTTTCTTGCTGTCACTATTATGCATGTACATCCTTCACGATGGTAATTTTTAAGAATTTTAACAATTTCTTCGTTTGGAACGCCATGTTTTAAGCACAAAGTATCGTCAAAGTCAAAGCTTATGATATCTGGCTGTTCCCATTCAAAAAAATGAATAATGTTCATGGCTTTATTTATATTTTTAAAAATCAATTTGTCAAAAATTTTCATTATTAGGATCATTTTCTTGAAATAAATCTCAACTCACAACGAAGACTATGTGTGAGGGGAAAAGTATAGGTTGAGTTTCGGCCAAATCTTTTCACCTTATGTTTGTAGTCGGTAAACAATCACAATAAGAAAGGTTGGTTTGAAGAAGCAATGAGTTACAAATATAATAGTCTTTCTGAGGAAAATAAGTCTTTTATAAAAGAAAAGATAAAGAAAAGCTCAGAACTAATCAAAAAATGGGCATCTTTTTATCCTCGTAAGGAAAAAGTAGCCTTCAGATGGTCGGTACTAAGTGATAAACCAAACACGGATAAAATTCCAGAAAATTTAATTGCAGAATTTGAAAATGATTGCAAAACAATTTTAATTCCCAAAAAGGTAATATTCTCAGAATTGGGAAATAAGACTATCGAGGTGGCGGTAATTGAAGGACATTTTCCATTACTGTACAAATGGTCACATAACGATGAAGATTTTATGCAAGAATTATTTCTTAAGTCCATCTTTTCTCTTTATTATTTTACAGATGAAACTAAAGAAATAACTTCATTTTTGCGTAAAGTTGCCTTGCGATATAGATCGCATTATATCAATAATAATCGTCTTATAGTTTCTCCTCGAAGGCATCATGTGCTTAAGAGTATAGTCGAAAGAAACAAGCTTCAAAATCCGAATAAAACGAGAGAAGATGTGTTTGATGATCTAAATCTTAACTCCAAACAACGGAGAATTGTAAATAGCCACATCACAAAGTGTGTGGTTGAGAGTTTGTATGATTCTGATGGTCTAAGGTTTGATCCAGTTGCGACACAAAATGAATTGGAAGTTACATTTGATGTTTCTGAAATCGATAATTTACCACTATCAGATATGGAGCGTAAATGTATCATCGCTTCTCTTGGTGGCAAGCATGGATGGAGGTCAGAACTTGCAAGATCATTAGTTAATCCGTCTACAAAAAGAAATTACTCAAAAATGACCATTACAAATGCTTTTAAAAGGGCTGTAAGTGTAATAAAAAAACATAGGAGCTTAAATGTGTAATAGCTTGGCTGTGGTGCCAATCATTAAAAAGAATGATAGTTGGATATTTCCTGAGTGGAATATCCAACTTGAATCTGAAATTTTAAAAATATTTATTGAACATTCAAAGGAAGTGTGCAATGATGGCATTTCATTGGTGATATCATCGGGTAAAATTCCTAATTATGATATGTTCATTAAGATTATTTCTAAAAATGATAATTTCATATTGTATGCTACTGAATCTAATGTTATAAAACTCCCTATCGAATTGCAGGATAAACTTCCTAATATTGATTTTTTATATATAACAGTGAAAGGTCTGAATTATGAATGAATTTAACCCTAGATTCAAAAAAAATAATGATTTTGAAGATACTAGAAATAAGACTAAAGATCCATCGTTTTCCATTAAGCATCGTGTTGATGTCGATTTAGATCTCAATCTTGCTTTAGACATTGGGGATTTCATTGTGGCTTGTAAACCTACTAATCCAGCTATTATGGCTTTTGGCTTACAGTTACAGAACTTAGTACCACCGAGTTGATTATGTTTGATTTTATTTTCACGGAAGAAAAGAATATTTTTAAGTTTGCCAAGAAATTTAAAGAATATTGGTCGTCACATTCTAAATCAATTTTAACACCTTCCTTTTTAATATTTGGAAAGCAAGGTTCTCCATCTTGTATTGTTTTTTCTAAAAATGATTATGAAATTGCATCGATTGTCAAACTGTTTAAAGTCGGTGCTTCAGTGGATCAAGTGTGTATTTGTATTGATGGAAATATCAATACAGAAAAAAGAGATTCGTCATTTTCTATTTTGTTTTATAATGACAATTCATTTGATGGGAAATGTTTTGGCTACAAGTGCGATAGTGATTATAAAATAACTTGGAATGATGAATCTCCAATCGATCTTGAAAATAAGAATTCATGGTTGTTAATACAAAGTATGATAAAATCAAAGCCAGAAGCTCAAGATGATTCGGCTTTTTTAAAGAGTATTGGATTTAGTGAAGAGAGACAGTATCTGCACAATATTAGAAGTGTTTATTCTTTTGTGTCTTGCAATTATGATTTGTTTATTATTGACTTAATTTCAGCAAAACACCCTGATTGGTGTGATGCTTCAACCAAAATGAAAAAATTATGTAAGTATCTCTTAGTCAACAAATCAATTTCTGAGGAATGTTTTTTTCAACTTTTAGAAACAATGCCACTTCTTGGAACTGTAAAGTTTATTGATGGTGTAACAAGTATTGTTAAAGAAAATATTAAAAATTGCGATACCAATGTCATCATAAGCCCAGAACATTTTGCTGAAAACTTACAAAGGAAAATATTTGATTTTAATTTTGATTTGTATAAATCTGATTTTTATTCTTGGTGACTATTAGTTTTCTTTACTGTTCATGAAATGTTGATATAGTGTAATTATGGAGTTTGTGCTGTGAAAAAAAGTAATCTTGAAATTAAAAAGAAGATTATGAATTTTTTAAATTCGATTATAAAATCAGCATCCTCAAATGAGGAAGACGAAGTTAATGTGGCTATTGATTTGTTGGCATTAACTTTTGATTTTTTACCAGATCAAAAAAAGCAACAAATACTTGATTTTATAGGAGAAGAATACAAAGTTGTTTCTCCAAAGTTTTTTACAATTGACGAATTACCTTTTTAGAGAAATGAAATGAAAAAAATAGTTTTTGATACTTCAGATGGTGTTCATGTTGAGGCAGAGAGGTTATCACCCAATTATCCTTGGGATATCGCCCATGATTTTGGAGATTTTAGATTCTACGGAACTAAAGCAGAGATGCTTAGTGAGGTAGAAAAAGTATTGAATATGATTATCGAAATAGACAGAAAGGCAGGGTACGCTTAATGGAAATTAAACCAATATATAAAAAAATATTTGAAAGCGTATACACCAATTGGTGCTATATCGGAGAGGAAAAAAGAAAAGAATCTGATATGGAAACTAATATTCACACCAAAGTAAGCTTTGGTGAAGATACGAAAAAAATAGAATTGCTTGCTTGTCCATCGAGAAATGAAATTGTTGGAGGAGCAAGAGATGGCAAAACATTTTATTACAATTTTGCATTTGATATTGCTGGTTGTATTGAGAAGTTGATATCAAAAAAGATTGAAATTCATAATATTTTATACGCATCTAAAAGTAAATCTTTAGAGTGTGATATGATTATATTTGTACTCAATTATAGAAAAGAAGAAATGGTTCTAAAAGTTTTTTCTAGACCAGCTAAAGATACTGAAAAAATAAAGATAACACAAAACAAATTTAAGGACTTCCAATGAGTGTTTTAAACGAATTTGATCAGAGTGATTACGAAAAAATTGGAGTAAGAACATTCTTTGTTTTAAAAAGAGACAATAGATGGATGTTTGAAAAAAATGGAGAATTTTATGATTTTGCACCAGCACAAATTACAGACATGGCATTATCTCCAGTGGTTGTTGGAACAGACAGATTGATAAATATAGGATGCAAGCTTAAAAAACTATCAGATTACGAAAATGGTTTTATTCTTCTGGTATCAGATAATTATTTTCCATCATGTGATGTTAAAATGATTTACAAAGAGCCATTGTATGATGGTTGGCTTTATGATGTCTATGAAGAAAATCTTAAAGGTATGATGTCTGATCAAGGAGCTTGGATTTGTCCTTATATAAAGTTTTATTATAAAGAACCACCTAAGAATTTATATTTGAAAATGGAATCAGTCTCCAAAAACAGTACACCAATATAGACTTCCATCTTTTGCTGGTGCGACACCAAATCCAACTTTGGAAAAACTTCTATAAGATATTTGCACGATGACCAGAAGAATTCATCCATGAATTTGTCACCTCTTCCTCGTCTTCTTGATTCCAAGCTATGTTTTCACCAGCAGTATGATACTTGCCCATTAAAACTGATATATCAGAATGAGTAAGGTTATTTTTTCTAGCCATCCATTCAGCATGCTTTTGTGCGTAATTTATAAGAGTTTTATCTAAATCTAATCCAACCCTACCTTTGTATTCTCTTTGTTTATTATGAAGCTTTAAGAGCTTTAGATTTGATTCGGAATATTCATTTTTATAATCTATATTCTGACTATGCTTTTCTTCTATGGGATTTTGCTTTATATCATTCAAATTATCATTAGTTGCTTTTGGACAACCACATAGAAATAATGCAAAAAAAAAATAAAGTTTAAACAAATTATTGATCATGCGACTCCTATTTCATATATTTTCAAGATCTTTAAGTTCATGCTGTTGTGCTATGTAGCCATTTCCGTGACCTAAATTACCTATTCTTTCTTCTTTTAAAAGCTCTTCACTTTTCATAAATCCCTTAAATGTATATGTTGGGAAAGTTCCTATCATTAGAGCGAACAAATCGACATTTTGTTTCTTCCATCTTACAGCAAGGAGTCTTCCTGTGAAATATCTTGTGCTTTTTACATCGACAGTTCTTCCATCACGCAACACAGCATCACCTTGATCTGTGCCATCTATTGACGATCTAACTTGTACTGTTAGATCGGGATATACATTGAACATCTTACAAAACGCTAATTCAGATGAAACGCCTTCAAGATCAGTCTGCTCATTAGATTGATCACCAATTTTAGAGTTTTTGACATTCATACTTCTTGCATTTTGATATCTTTTTTTAGCGATAGCTTTGCAAATTAACTGTTCGGTTGGGTCAAGAGTTATTGTGATTCCTAATGCCACTGGATTTTCAAGTTCGTTCATGTTTTTTCTCCTTTGAACGAATGAATTTTAAATCATTTATAATATTAAAGCAAGATCGATTGACAAATGAAACAAATCAAATTATCCTTATGAAAACAAACCCAAGGAGAATTTTCATGTGTTCTTTATTTTCAGTTATATTTTTATTGTTGTCGCAAGGAAAAATTGAAACTTCTACAAATACTGAAGTCTCAACTAAAAATTATTGGATTAAATTCAACGATTTGATCCATGAATTCAATAAAAAGACAAATTCAAAACCATCAATTGCAACCAATGAAATTAAATACACTATTGCTGAAATTAGAAAGATACCAACCAAAAGTGTTGATATGAGAGTTCTTAAATACTCTGAAAAAAGAATAGGTTTTGCCGTAGATTATAGTTCTTTTTTGGATTCCATCGATATTGCAGATGATATCCAATACTATAAAACTGAATTTCCAATTAAGAGAAAAAGAGAAACATTCCAAGAAATGCAGAAAAAATATGAAATACTTTTCGACAAAAATAAGACTTTAGATCAAGAGCAAAAAGAATTGCTTGCTTATTTGCAAGAAAAATACAAAATCTTAGATAAATAATGTATGTTCAAATTGGATTTTAAAAATTACCTTATTGAAGCTTTGTTACAAGAAGTTTCATTTAATTGGACTGATCCCATAACCGGAAAATCATACCCAGCAATGCAAGCACCACTTGGTTCTGTCAAGTTGTCTAATTTTGGTACTGGTTTTGGATATCAATTTAAATCAAAAGAATATGATATTGAGCATTCTGACAATTATGAAGTTCAATTTGAAAATTTCGGCAGAAGATTATCGTCTGAAATTGCTAAGATGTTCCTCGCAAAACTTTCAATAGAGAAGGATTCTGATTTAGGTAAAAAAATTAATGATATATTTTTAAGTAATTTAAAAGCAATTTTTAAATTAGATTTATATAGTGAAAAAAGTAATTTTACTCCAAAATTTGGTAAATTTGAAGAAAGCGATCCATTATTTGTATATGCCAATGTGATTGTGGCAACCAGAAAGGTCATCGAGGAAAAGAATCCTGATGCATTCTGGATAACTCCCAATGACCAAGACCCAAGTCTAATATCGATATATGATAGATTTTACAAATATTATCTTCATACCCAATACGCTTTTGTCGGATCTGACTTTTATATAAATAAAGATAAGATTGATAGCATAATAAGAGATTCAAGAAAAATAGACCAAACTTTACCAGACAAATTTATCAAAATAATACAAGATGTAGATTTAGAAAAAAAATCTTATGTTTCTAAAATAAGAAAATTTAAAATGTTTCATAAAAACAAAACATCTTAAATGTCGTAGTTTATTTTAGAAATGGTTTGAAAAGTTAAACCAATAATTTCATTAAATTGACTAATAGTTTTAATTATAATCACTTGAGAATGCCTTGGTGAAATATATATACATTCATGAAATCGTTTTATCAATACATAAATGAATTGCGGTCAGTCTTGTCGGATTTTAAGCCAGTAGCATTACAGGGAAGTAAGTGGCAATATGATTATCATTTCTATGCTTCCGAAAACGAAAAATATAAAATGAATTTCATAAGGCATCCAAGAGGAGTTAAAGATTTTCTATTTCAAAAAATGCCAGACTTATTCAAATATGAAAATAAATTTAAAGACGAATTAACAAGACCAACCTATGTTGTTTTTATGACATTAGAAGGTGCTAAAGATGAACTTTCTCCTAGTGGAAAAAGCATGAATCCGTATAAAGTATATTCAGAAGCTTTAAAATCAATAAAGACTGTAATAGACAAGGAAAACCCTGTTGCTTTAGAATTTAGCACTGAATTTGCATCTTTAAAAATTATGTATCATGATTTTTATAAAAGATTTTCCAGTGAGTTTGGACTTGTAAAATTAGGAACTTTTTACATTGATTATAAATTGATTGATAAGATTTTAATGTCAATACCAGAAGACTTAAAAGAAAAATTTATGGATTTGATTAAAGAAGATTATAAGCAAAGTTCTTCGGACATTAAAAACTTAAAAAAAATAAAAAGAAGTAGATTATAAAAGTAATCTGCAATCTTCTCTTTCTTTTTTTGCCACCACATTTTTAATTGTTCTATACCAATTTGTTGCCGACTTTTCTATATTTCCAAACTCTTCGTATATACGATAATTATTATCTGTATATTTTTTTAAATTTTCTCTTCCCAATGAATACATTGTTTTTATAACTTCCACCAAATCTTTAACATCTCTTACAAAAAAAGAATTATAACTATTGCATAATTCTTTTGTAAATGCAAATTCTGTATGTATCAATGGAACTCTCATGTAAGACGATTCGAATAAGGTTGTTGGCCCTCCTTCGCTTTTTGACAATATGCAAAAAGCATCCATAGACAGATACCAATTTGCGACATCATCTTGATGGCCGACAAACAAGCAATTTCTTACATTCATATTTTTAAGTTTTTTTAAATCTTTTCCACCACCAACAAAAACTGCTTTTATTTTTTCTGATTTTATTTTTTGAATTGCTTCCATAAGCCAAAATTGTCTTTTGTTGTCTCCAATTCTTGAGATCATGCCAACTAAGAAATCATCATCATTCAAATTCATTTTTTTTCTTTGTGAATCTCTAGTTTCTGTTGGTGTTAATCTTGTTTTGTCAAAACCAGCATGAATTACTGTATATGGTATGTTGCCACACGAAATTAGTGCTGCTCTCTTTGATGAAGCGATGCAATGTGTAATATAGTCTGAATTTTTGGAAACTATATTTGGTTCTTCGCTACACACGAACAATATGCAAACTTTTGGTTTTTTAATACCAAGATTGTTTAATTGAATGTCTCCCCAAAACAAGATTATATCTTCATTTTCAATCGCTTTATTTATTTCGTTTTTCCCGCCAAGGTACACAGGATGAGTAAATGTTTCGCAAAATTCTTTATCATAAAAGTTTCTATCGATGCATAAACTTTGTCTGAATTGCAGATCGCCTTGAAACATCTCATGTGATGCAATACTTCTTAAAAATATTTCAGCACCACCATTTCTTAAAAACTTGCGACCTATGTGTGTTATATATTTCATTGCAATCCATTATCAGTTTGACAGTTATTCATTTCTTTGTGATAATATGCATGATTATTTTGATTTGATCAAGAGGAGATTTAAAATTGGAAATTAGATTATTTAGAAAATCAGATTTAAACAAAGGATTAATGAATTGTCTTAGTGAATTAGGAGAAATACATTCCGAGGCTGGTGATGTTTCTCAAATATTAAAACATAGAAGCAAATGTGGAGTTAAAACTTTTGTTGTTGAAGATGATAATAGGATTATAGCAACAGCTAGTTTATTATTACAATCTAAATTTCGTTACAAAGAAAAGTGTGGTTATATTGAAGATGTTTGTGTGGCCAAGGACTTTCAAGGAAAAGGAATTGGGAAGTTGCTAATAGATTATGTTATTCTCCAAGCCAAGCGAGAGCCTTGCTACAAATTAGTTCTTTTTACTACTGAAGCAAATATTGGATTTTATAAAAAAATAGGTTTTTCCCAACAAGAAGCGATTTTTTTTCGCTTAGATTTGAGTAAACAAATATGAATTGGATGACACCGATATTAGCCTTGAGTGGAATTGCTGTTGGCACATGGGCGATCATTAGATATTTGATTTTAATAGAAATACGAATCGACAACAACACATTCAGAACTCTTTATGACATCTGTAAAGATGAAAAGAAATTTATAATTGACGAAGAGTTTTTTACTGAGATAAGACATCCGGTAGTTTATAGGGCTTTTTGTTTCAATAAAAATTTCCCATGGTTTTACATTAGTCATTACGAGAGATTGCTTCAAGCTGGGTTTCAAGGTAAGGATTTAGTTACTTCTATCATGTGTACTCGTTGGAATCACAAAAAGATAAAAACTTTTCTAGAAGTTAGTCTTAAGCAATTACAAATTAATTTATTCGGCATACCAGTTAGAATAGCAACTCCATGGAACACAGATAAAATTGGAGCTATTAAATATGCCAATAACCCTATATTTCCAGAAAGTTTATGGAAAGACTTTGATGATGAGATAGGAAACATATTGTTAAACAATTCCAAAACAGGAGCTATTTTGTATGGTGAACCAGGCAATGGAAAAACTTCTTATGTAAAATATCTTGCGGTTAAACATAATTTGCCAATAACAATTATAACATTCGTTCCCGAATTTACGAATATAGACATCATGTTCATGTTTTCTCAGATATCTTCAGGTACGATTGTTCTTTTAGAGGATTTTGATAATTACTTTGATGGTAGAAAGTGCATCATAGGAGAGGGCAATAACGGAAGCAACAATATGGGAATCAAGTTTACATTTGATGTAATACTTAATTGTTTGGATGGTGTGTTTAATTCTTATGAAAGAGTTGTTTTTATCTTGACTGCAAATAACATTGAAAAAATAGACGAGGCATTAAGAAGTAGGCCGAGTAGGTTTAAATATGTTAAGTGTTTTTCTAATCCAGATTTGGAATTAAAAACTGAATTAATTGAAGAATGGGCCGAATCCGCTGGTAATTTAAATTTAGATCAAATTCTTAGATTGAAAGAATTCAAACAACTTGGATTTAGTTTAGAAGAATCAAAAAAGAAAATGGATATTAACACATGATTCAAAACATATATAAGTCATGTGGCATTACATTGTTGCTAGTATTTTTTACACTCTGGTAATGTTTTTGACTTTTTCCGATTCAACCAGAAAAAGTCATTGGTTTTTTATTGTTTCAATTCTTTTAAACACTTGCGGAACTGTAATTTGGTTTATGCTTGTTAAATCTTTAGATGACAAAGAAAAAATTCTCATTAATAGCATATATTGGGATTTTATGATTCTGGTAATTGGATATTGCATCCCATTAATGATTTTTAAATTCTCATTTAACTATTTTCAAATGGTCGGATTGATTTTTATCATATTGGGATTTATTCTGTTAAAAGGTTTTCATAGTCATTAAAAGAAAACTAGCCAGCAGAACAAAAATATCTGAAACAAAACCAATGAAAAACCAATGAAAAAACCCCAAAAGTGATTTTTAATTAGAATTTTTTTCCAAATCATTAAACTTAAACATGTTCCAAACATTTTCAGTGCTGAAAACAACGCAACAGAACCAGAATCTAACCTTATTAACCATATTCCAATTATGTTTTTTTCTTCATCGATTAGTACATTTTGAAATCTTACTATGAGATAGAGATCGAAGGCACTAATCGATAGTATTATTGTAAACAACACCCAAAACAACATATTTTTTGTTTTTGACATACTTATTATATATCGGAAACGATAGATAAAGCATATGTTTTTTTAATGTAGACTAAGGAATAATATGATTGATTATAGGTTTTATAAGCTTTATAAAGAATATGTTTATTTGGAATCATCTGGTTTGATGCACCATCCAGATCTAAAACAAGTGTCGGATGAAAATGAAGATGGTATCATCGATCAGAGCGATTTGGTGTCAAGCGAAGATACCAAAAAAGAACTATCTGATTTAAGTCGCAAAGTACAGGATGCGGTAGATTCATTCGATAGTATGAGTAATTCATCCAATACAGATAAAAAGAAATTTATGGATAAGTTGTATAAAATTGCAATGAATGTTTTTAACTTATTGAAGAAAAAAAGAAAAAACATGCAAGAAGAATTCATTTTTAAAGATTTATTCAATAAAATTTATGATATTTCGCAAATTAATGTCGATAAAGAAGAAGGTGTGGTCGAAGTTAAGAAAAACATTACATTGTTGCTCAAAGATATTGACTACCATCTAAATAAATTTCATAGAAGCTTTTTTACTGGCACTTATTCTTACGCTTAACTTTACTTTGCCCTTTTTTTAAGTATATTTCATTACCACGATTTTTAAAAGTCGTGGTTTTTTGTTTTATTTTTTGTTTTTTGGATAATTTTGCGAAATATTAATATGGATGTGACGAAAGACCTTATGAGGTTGTATTAACTTATAGATCATAATGTTTTTTGGAAGGGCAAATAATGTCTAAGATCAATGGATTTGACTGGAAGTCTTCGAATCACTCAACCATCATCGAAAACAACGATGAATATGTCAAAGAAAGAAATTGGCAGGTAGATTGCAGAAAACAGCTTCAAAAAGAACAATTGGGGATTATAAATGCCCCAACAGGGTCTGGTAAATCCATTGTTATAGCCAGCATAGCTTGGAAAAAAGCTGTAAATAATAATAAGAAAGTGATTATCTGTGTTCCTGAGACTCTTATTGCATCTAGTTTTGGTAAAAGTATTAAAGTCCAATTGACTGATGGAACTAAAATAGATTGGAATCCAAAAACTAATTTATGCAGTAAAAAAGGCATCAGAACTATTAGAGAACTTCTGTCTTTTTTAAATTCCAAAGAAGTTACAGACATCAACGAAAGAGTAATCATTTGTTGTAGACAGACATTAGTGATGTGTTGGGAAAAATTCAGAAATGAAAAGATTTGGAATGATTTAGTCCTTGTAGTAGATGAAGCACACCATGTGCAGCACAGTTCGAATAGAATTGGAAAAGTTGTTGAAAACCTAAGTCGTAAAAACGATATTGTTTTAGTTACCGCAACTTTTTTTCGTGGCGACAAGCAGCAGATTATATCTGCTGAACTAGCATCTAAATTTTCAAAATACAGTCTCCCACTTGATGTATGGATCAATCAAATGAAATATTTTAAAAACTTTTCTTATGATTTTGTTTTTGGATCTAATACAGC
>Ga0214919_10000420_pt1 | contig 72441 bp, 67 predicted proteins | sample LL1503_MetaG_FD_177994 | JGI IMG/M metagenome (GOLD analysis project Ga0214919, IMG submission 177994) | Freshwater microbial communities from Lake Lanier, Atlanta, Georgia, United States - LL-1503 | ecosystem: Environmental > Aquatic > Freshwater > Lake | place: USA: Georgia | collected... | reverse complement strand
TTCCGTGCCGAATATTTGCTTAAAGCAAAAATCATTCTTGGGATCAAGAAAGCGAGACGGCATAAATCTAACCTATCTTTATAATTAATATCTAAGGTTGCAATTATAGCATAAAAGATTAATTATATACACTAATAATTGCTAGTTATTAGTGCAATCATTTTGTAGAAATTTCAGGAATATCTGTCCGAAAGGTTAAATTTGGAATATTATAATAGTAAATTATAAACCTAGTGACAAACGCCCCAGCAATTGATGTAATGATAGAGTATTTTATTGTATTATAATTTGGATTATAGGCGTATATATCTAGTAATATACTAAATATAAAACCCCATAATATTGATACTTCAAAATTTATGTCTTTTAAAATACACCTATTCGTGCTTGCATTATTGCAAATCAAGTTTCTTAAGATCATGCCAGCACTAGAAGTTAAACACGCAAAACATGGTCCCCAAAATTCCAATGGCTCAATTCTTTGCACAATTACCGTTACAACCCCAATAATCATAAATGATGATTGACCCAAAGCATCGCAAATAATTAAGATATTACCCCATATTTTTTGCATAAAGCTATCCTCATATAATTGTTTATTATAATGATCTAGCAATTTAACAATAGAAAAACCAATAAGTACAGTTATAAAGATATAGTAAATATAGTATGGTGTCAAAATAAGAGTAATATTACTAGTGTTGCAAGCTGTAATATCCAATAAAACGCATCCTAATATTGAGGGTAACATTGCCAATAAAAAAGTGTCAAATAATGTAGCATTTTTTTTTACTGCTAAGCTTATGCCAGAAAGTGCAAATGCAACGCCACCGATAAGACCAATGATATAAGACCATTCAGAATTGATCGTTTTTGGTAATAAAACATGATATATGTAATTTTTTACAATTTTTTTATATTCATCTGTATTAACAAATAAAGTAATTGTATCATTAAATTGTTTTACTACATCAATAGATACAGTTTTTTTACTAAACATAAAATGTATAGGGGTTTTAAGTCCTGTAGGAATTTCTTGTATTAGCTCCTTGGTATAGCCCAGAGCAAGTCCTATCCCTGAAATTCTATCAGCGAGAAAACCATCAATTTCTTTTCTCGTTAATGCCCCAAGCAAATCTGCAGTATCTTCATATTTAATAATAATATCATTATTACTAGCCTGATTTAAATAATCAGTAATTTTTGTATCACCGTAGATAAATTTTTTGGTTATGCCTAAACGAAAATTTAGCAAACGTATTTGTGCTAAAAATTCATTTATATTATTAAAATTAATTGGTTTCTTTGTTGAAGATAACGCAAATAAAGAAATCTCTTCAAATCGGTATGGAACAGAAAAATTAGCATACACCTCTCTCTCTTTGGTATAAGAAGCTGCAGCTACCATATCACTTTTGCCATTTTGAATTTTTAAAATTGATTGCTCCCACCCAGATTCAACATATTTGATGCTAATATCAACCTTATTACTAACAGCATTAATAATTTCTATATCCAAACCAGTAATATCATATTTACCATCTTTGGTGATGTAACCAAATTGATAAGGTTCTGATGGATACCACTCGACAATTAGATTATTTTTATCAAGTACCTGTTCAGCACATTCAGAAAAACAATTGTCGTGAATATTCGACACTATTTTATTACCGAGTCCCTGGGAAGCAAAAATAAAAAAATGTTGTACAATAACGATAATAGAAACGATAATTTTCAGAAGGTACATTTTTATATCTTGCCTTGTTAATTTACAAAAAATTTAAAACTAATTAATATTATTGATTTGAATCATTACAATTTACTACTATATCACCATCAAAGAATTTAATATTAAATTCTTGTTTTTTATTTGCAATAGCTTTTGATGTTATAAATTCTCCATCTTTTGATTTAATTATTGCAAAACCACGTTTTAATACAGTGTTATAGTCTAAACTGCTAAGTAACGAAGAATTCGAGTTTATTTGATATTCATAATTTTTTAACGTATTATTAACAGATTTTATCATATAATTAGTTTGATGTATTAACTCTAATTCACAGTAATTAATCATTTTTGTAGGATTTAATATTTCCACATTAAAGCTTTCAAGCCCAGCTGTTTTAAATTTAAGAAGGTTGGGTAGAGAATCAAGTAATCTAAAACTAAGTTCGTCAAGAAGCTGTTGATTATAATCTATACGATTATTCAAGCTCTTGCTTATATTAGTATTGGCACTGACAGCCTGTTCTTGATACCTAAGCAATTGGGTTATCTTACTATACAAAGCATCATAATAAGAGCTTATTGTATAATTTAAATTGGCGATCACTGGTACAGCGAATTCAGCTGCTGCCGTCGGAGTAGGTGCGCGTTTATCGGATACTAAATCAATTAAAGTATTATCTACCTCATGTCCAACTGCAGAAATAATAGGAATATTTGAATTAAATACGCTACGCACTACTATTTCTTCATTGAAAGACCATAAATCCTCTACAGATCCACCTCCTCTTGCAATTATTATGACATCAGGTTTTATATTTTGATCTAATGAATTAAAACCATCTATAGCATTTGCAATTTCATCTGCAGAATTTTCTCCTTGAACCTTAACTGGCCATATGAGTATGTGCGATGGACAACGATCGCTAATTCGGTGGATAATATCTTGAATTACAGCACCAGTAATTGATGTCACAACACCAATTTTGTTTGGGAGAAATGGCAAGAATTTTTTTTCTTTATTGAATATTCCTTCTTTTTCTAGTCTATCTTTTCGCTCATTTAAAATTTGCAAGCACGCACCTTCGCCTGCTTGTTCAAGTATTTCTACCGATAATTGATACCGTGAATTCCCTGCATATCCAGATAGCTTGCCTCTTGCTACCACCTCCATACCATCAACTGGGATGAATTTAATTTTTGACAATATAGGACGCCAGCAAGTACAGGCTAAAATTGCAGTACTTTCCTTAAGACTAAAATAGCCATGACCTGAACTTGCTATTTTGAGACCAGAAATTTCGCCTTTTACCCTAATATAGCCAAGATTATTTTCCAATAATTCCTTGATTTTATAAGAAATTTCAGTAACTGAAAATTCTCGTTCTGCTGATATTGTAATCAAATTATTTTCTAACATCAAACTGGTAAATACTATTACTTTAAAAGAGATTAGCACATATAATTCTTTAGCAAATCTAACTTATAAATTATAGATTAGATTATTACTGAATTATTGTACTTTGTCGATAATTTTTGCTTATTTTATAAATTAAATTTATATATATACTAAAAAATATTATCTATTAGCATATTATATAGTTATTGTATAATAAAAGCGATTTAGAAAGTTAGTTTTAATGCAAATTGTAAAAATATTACTGCCCCTAGTTAAGCTTTTTCCATTGGATTATTTGATTCCAACGGAGTTAAAATTAGTTGTAGGAGATTTAGTAGTTGTTCCTTTTAGGAATAAAGAATTAACAGGTATAGTATGGCAAATAGATCTTGAATCGCTCACCTGCCCTACAGAAGCTAAATCTATTAAATACAAATTTGTTAAATGTAAAGTACCCTTGGAATTAAGGTTTAATCAAGAAATGATAAGCCTAATGACTTGGGTTAGTAACTATTATTTTAGTAATTTAGGTTGTGTGGCAAAATTAGCTTTGCCTGTTGATATTGCTGAAAAGCCGATCAAAATCAAACATCAAGAATTGAAAAAAGATTTTACTTTACCCACACTTGAAACAGAACAAAAAACTGCCTTATCCTTATTAAGATCATCGCATAAATCCTCAATCATTAAAGGAGTTACTGGTTCTGGTAAAACAGAAATTTATTTCCATTTATTGGCTGATTATTTGCAAAATGGTAAACAAATATTAATAATGTTACCAGAAATTGCTTTAAGCGAGCATATTATCAGTCGTTTTATAGATCGCTTTGGTTTTAATCCAGTAATATGGAATTCTTCGGTAACTAAAGCTCAAAAAAAGATGATTTTGAGAGGTGTATTAAATAATGACGTTAAAGTAGTGATTGGTGCGAGAAGTAGCCTATTTCTACCATACAATAATCTTGGATTAATTATTATTGACGAAGAGCATGATAGTTCTTATAAGCAAGATGATGGTATATTATATAATGCTCGTGATGTAGCAATATTGCGAGGTAGCATCTCTAACGTCAAAGTGGTACTATGCTCAGCTACCCCATCTATCGAGACAATGTACAATGTTAATCAAGGTAAATACCAATTAATTGAACTATCAAATCGTTACCACAAGGCAACCTTACCAAACGTGCAGATAGTGGATATGAGGAAGGAAAAATTATCAAAAAATTCTTACTTATCTGCTACATTAATATCATCAATTCATAAAAATTTACTTAATAAAGAACAAGTACTATTATTTTTAAACCGCCGAGGATATTCACCTTTGGTGTTATGTAAACTTTGTGGGTATCGTTTTAATTGTAAATTCTGTTCTTCTTGGCTAGTATTACATAAATTTACTAAAAAACTTGAGTGCCACCATTGTGGTTATCAAAGTAAGATCCATACTTCTTGCCCCAGTTGTTTGGACGAAGATTCACTAACTCTATGTGGTCCTGGAATTGAAAAAATTGAGGAAGAGGCTAAGTTTCTTTTCCCAAATAGTAAAATTTCAATTATTAGCAAAGATTACGCACAAAAACCTGAAAAAATCCGTGAATTATTATATAAGATGGAACATTCCGAGGTTGATATTTTAATCGGCACTCAAATGATTACCAAAGGATATCACTTCCCAAATCTTACATTAGTATGCGTTGTTGATGCTGATCTTGGTTCAGTTGGTGGGGATCTCCACTCTAATGAAAAAAATTACCAACTTCTTCACCAAGTAGGAGGGCGAGCAGGAAGAGAAGATAAAAAAGGTTTGGTACTGATGCAAACTTATTACCCAGATAATGTTATATTTAATTATATACAAAATGGCGGAGATCAGTTTTTACAATACGAACTTGAGATAAGACGATCGATGAACATGCCCCCTTTCACCAAAATGGTATCAATTACCTTATCTGGAACGAATGAGCATAAAATACTAGAAATTGCTAATAATTTAGTAGCGATAGCACCAAAGAGTTCTGCTAGAATTCTAGGGCCATCAAGTGCATTAATGGCTAAAATAGCTGGAAGATTTCGCTACCGAATTATAGTAATAGTCGATAAAAAATTTAATTTACAAAAATTTTTGCAGATATGGTTTGGTTCGAGCAAAATTCCTTCCTTTTGTCACTTAAAAGTTGATATAGATCCTAAAAGTTTTTATTAATGACTATTATGTCACATAGTTTACAAAAAATTTTCCTATTACGAGACAAACCTCTATCTTTCACAATTTTAATTAATCAACATATAATAATATTAATTAATTATTTTTATGAAAAATCGTAAAGAACTAACAAAACTAAACAAAGAAAATGGCAATAACACAAACTATAGCTCTATCACTCAGAACAATGATTCAGTAAACCAAGCACTAAACGAAGAGTCACTAAAGGAGTTTTTACAAGATCGCCCACATCTTGAAGGGTTTATAGATTTGCATTCCCTCTATCCAAATGGTTTTGGGGCAGTGGGGGGTATTACTATGCTGAATAAAATACTCAATTTGCAAGAAGTAAAGAAAATAGTTTAAAGGATAACCAGAATCAGAGTTCCTTAATACAAAATATTGAGAATCCACAAACACCTATTGTTGGAGATCTCACAACTAATGAAAATGATTAGTAAGATCTTAAGATAATAGCACTAGTTATTTTATAAGCGCCAAGGTGGAATCGATAAAATAACTAGTGCATCATTTACCGTGATGAGGCATTCCTCATGCAATGATAGATATTCTTCTTCCCTAACAAGAGCTATCGCATTATTATTATAAACCGAGCATATAACTCCAATTTTTTCCTTGTAGGCAAATATATCATCGTTTTTTGACACTGATATGTTGGTATTAGTTGAGCTAAATGATAATTTAAAGATTTTTTTTCTTACAACCCCCTGATATTTCGTTCGTGAAATTACTTCCTGTCCAATATAACAACCTTTTGTATAGCTTAGAGCGTTTAACTCTTCACACCCATATTCAATAGGAATAGATTTGTTATAAATTAAATCTTCCACACCATCAACTATAGCAAAATTATATTTATCATTTAAATATAAGCCTTTCATTCCTTTATCTAATAAGGAATTTTTAGTGACTATTGAACGAAAACCAAGCTTATTATAACGAGGATCTTTAACTGATTTTATGGTGTTAAACTCTAGTTTTTGTTTTGAATAAACAAGCTGATAAACGTCACTTAAATCTTGCATAGCTACTTTAGCACGTAATTTATACATCATTAAGTGAGTGTTGAATAAATCTACCTGACTTGCACTTATATCAATATAAAAGCTTGTTGGTGATAATTTTAATATAAAGAAATCAAATAAGTACCTTCCTTGATTAGTAAGAGCAAATGTGTAACAATAATCATGTTTTTTAATATCATTGGTAGTGAGATTATGCAAAAAATTCATAGAATCCTCACCATAAACTTCAACGATTACTCTATCTGTTAATATCTCATACATAATTTTGACTATTAAATTAATTGACTTTATGGAGTTTACAACTACTATAGTATACAAATATCATAATTATTTGTTATAGATTTATTATATGCGTTGTTCTTCCTACTGTACAGCTACTAAATATGAGATGAATGATTTAGTAATGGATCTAAAAAAAATTGGTCTTGAACCCAAACATTTTGATGATGTATTATATATTCAAAAAGAATCACGAAATGATTCTCACCCCGTAGATGTGTTCTTTTTCCCATTTGGCTGTGTCACGATATGGGGAGCTGACGAAAGTCAAGAAAACAATATATTAAAAGATATTGTTGCTCTGCAAACTAATCATAATTATGAGCCAATTTCTGATTTTATTTATTTTGATTATGACACAAACTTAAAAAAAACCTTTATAGATGAAGAAAAGAATGAAATTATTCTTGCCGATAAATCGACCTTCATAAAATTATCTATCTCTCACGCCCTAGCTCAATCAGTAAAACTAAGTGTACTAGAAAAATCTGTAAATAATCTTATTATTAAAACAACACCAATTCAGCAAGAATTGGCAAGTACAGGTAGTGTGTCGCTTTCAAAAAAAGAAATATCTCAACAGATTGGCATATTGTTCAACGAACGATACTCTATTAATTTACATAGTGATATATTAGATACACCTGAATTTTTTTGGCGTCGTCCTAGTTATGAACCTTTATATTTGATGACTGCAGAATTTCAAGATATTCAAATTCGCCACAATATTCTCAATCATCGTCTAAACATGATTCACGAGCTATATAATATCTTGTCAAACGATTTGAACTACAAGCATTCTACTAGACTTGAGTGGATAATAATCATACTGATTACTATAGAAGTGGTTTTATCTTTAGCTCATGATAATCTATTTTTTAAAATCATTAACTATTTTCTAAAATAATTTTCATTTTTTAGCACTGATGCACAAAATCATAATATATCGGTTTAGGTAAAAAAATCTAATTTAAAGAAATTTAGTGCTTCTAGTAATGATTTAGGTAATAATGTTAGATTATATTGTTCATCAAAAGCATTGCCATATATTTTATTGATATTATTTATCCTACTAGGATATTTTAGCCCTAGCAAAATAGAATTTAGAATAACAAATATTGTTAGATATACATCAGTTAGTGGATTGGCTATTCTATGCTCAAATCTTCTAGGAGATAAATCTGGTATACGTATTGCAACCGTCCTGTTATTAGCACCAAAAGATACATTCGTTGGAGCCATAAAATTTTTATCAAAGCGCAAATAATCATTTTCTTTAGGTGCTAATACTAAAAAACTATCTAGCATATAATGACAAATACTCTGACATAATGTATCTAAAGGTACATTATTTGTCATGAAATTCATATGAAAGTGCATACTATTGCCATAATCATGTAAAAAAGGTTTAGCTGAAAAATCTACAAATCCTTTCAATTTTTTAGTAGCGATGTCTATTGTGGATTGTGCTATATTAATTTGTTCTATATAATTGATTATGCTAGTGGACGGAGGCAAATCTATCTCAAATTGATTTGTCCCTTTTTCTTTTTTAATTTTTATACCAATTAGCGTTTCCAGTTCAAGATGATTAATATTTTTGCTTAAATAAAATTCTATTTCCACCCCAATGCAAGGTATTAAATCATAATCATTCTGAAGCGTTTTGATAATTTTTTCTAATTTATTGTTTTTTCGTAAATATTCTGATAATTTATTGACGAAATTTTGTATAGTGGGCATATGAAAGAATTGATACCAAATAAAATTTATTATAAGATTTTTGACAAAAGCTTCAAGGAATCTACTCACATTTATAATAAAAAAAATAAATCTAATGACTCTGCCTATCTTCAAATGGTTCAAAATAATAGAATGGCAATAATTAACCATTGTCAAGCTACAGATATTGTCATCTTACAACAAATTCATAGCAATAAAATCATTGATGCTGATTACCTTGCTAATAACAAACTAGACCTAGAAGCTGATGGGGCGGTGACTATTAAAAAAAATCTAGTGCTAACTGTGCAAACTGCTGATTGTGTACCAATTTTACTTAGTAGTAATGATGGTGAGGTCATAGGAGTAGCTCATTGTGGATGGCGTGGTAGTAAAGCTGGAATAGTTAATAATTTGATAGAGTTAATGAGTGCTAAAGGTGCAAAAAATATTAAAGCAATAATTGGTCCTAGCATTCAACAATCTTCATATCAAGTAGATCAAAATTATTATGATGATTTTGTAAAATACCGTGCTGATTTTTCAAAATTTTTTATAAAATCCACACAAAAAGACTTTTATATGTTTAATTTACCAGCTTGCGTAGAACTCTATTTACAAGATTCTGGGGTAGAAAATATCATTAATCTCTATGAAGATACCTATGCTAATCTAAACTATCCCAGCTACCGCCGAGCTTTTCATATGGGTGAATCTCACCTATCGTTTGAGCGCATATTATCCACAATCATGATCAAACCCTAAATTTAGGTTGAATTACATTGATAACTGCCAATTCATCAATTGGACGAGCGTTAAGAACGAAGGGATTTGGGACGTTGGCAGAGGAATTTTGCAGTTTCAGAAGTACCGAAAAATATAATGCAAATATTTTATGTGTTTTTGATGAGAGAAAAAGTTGTAATAATTAGTTTTATAGGATAGATTAGTATAAATAAATACCGATATTGGAAGTTCTAGGAACAAATAAAAATGAGGCACTGTGGAGAGTATTATTTCATTTTGCTAATAATTTTACTTATAATAATTGAACTCTATCAAAAATATTTATATAATACAACTACTCTATATTTTTTATTTTATCTAGCGAATGATCGGATGATTCAGCATCGATAATTTCAGATTTAGATGAAACAAGTTGATACCTCTCTATAGTATCGTACATCACTTTATTACTGGTATCGATACCTAATTTTTGAATATTTTTAGCTTTTGATAAGAAATTTTGATTAAAGGATGCGGCAAATTTATCATAATAGTTAACTATATTTTTAATATTATTGCCAAGTTTATGAGAATGTTCTGCCAATGAATTTATAGAAGTTAATAGCTTTCTAACCTCGTCGATAATTAGTTTATGATTTTCAGAACGCCTATAATCAGAAATTTGAAATTTCGCAAATGATAACATGTTTATAAGTCCAGCTGGTCCAACTGGTAAAATATTATTTTCCCAAGCCTTCTGTTCAAACTTACTATCTGCAATTCTAATTGTTTCTATTGCTTGTTCAGTGGGCAAGAACATTAAGGTAATGATATTACCAAAATGTTCTTTTTTATCTTGTAAATTAGTTAAAATATTTTCAGCATAATCTTTACTATTTAAGGATTTTAGATGATTATTCATAGTTTTGCTAAGATTAATTGAATCTTGCCCCATATCTAATAAAAATTTAGAAGCTTTAGCATCTATAACCATTAAATTGCCAGCAGGTAAAAATATCACCGCATCTGGTCTAAGTTTTGCATTATCAACTTTTGTAATAGAATACTGTATAATAAAATCCAAATTAGGACGCAAGCCTGATGATTTTAAAATATTTTCAAGGGTAATTTCTGCAAGCAACCCTGCTCCTGATGGTGATAAAAGTGATTGTTTAATAATGTCTACCATCCCTTTAGATTGTTCAACCTCTTTACTCAAAGAACCTATCATATTGACTAGACGTTCAAATTCACTATTAAATTTGCTAGAGGATACTGCAATATTTTTCTCTGATAATTCTCTAGCCTCTTGATTTTCCCTTCTATGATTCTCTATTAATTGTTTGGATAATGTATTGCCCAGTTCAGATACAACATTTTTGGCTGTAAGGTAAGATTCTTGTCGTACTTTATCTGAATCAATTATTAATTGGTTTTGATAATCATTTTCACTAGTTAATTGTTGAATTTTTTGAATATAACCAAGCTTTTCTTGTTGCAAAATTTGGTTTTGTTGATTTATATCTGAATAACTATTTGATATAAAATTTAATTCTACAGTTAATTTAACTGTTTTATGATAAAACCAAGCAAATAAAACAAATAAAATGATAAAGATTATAAGAATTGGTATAAAATAAAACATTTAATAAATTTATTATTTAATTATTTACTATAGTATAGCATAAATTTATGAAGCTAGCAAAGTACCTACTATAATTGGCGTGCCACGCAGAAATTCTTGAGATCTTAAAGGTTTTCTACCCTCTTGTTGTATTTTTGTGATGGTTAATGTTCCTATGCCACAAGCAATACATAATTTATCATTTACCACAGTACCAGGAAGAAAATTAGTTTCTATTTCATTATAATTAGCTTCTAAAATTTTGATAATTTTGCCATTATAATGAAAATAAACACTTGGCCATGGGTTCATTCCTCTAATTTTACAATCTATTTTGTAAGCTGATTCATGCCAATTAATTTTTCCATCTTCTTTTTTTAGTTTATGAGCGTATGTTATACCATCTGCCCCTTGAACAATTCTTGGTAAATATTCTATATTTTCCAACGTTTTCAACAATAAATTAGCACCAATTTCGGCACATTTATCATGTAAAGTTTGCAAAGTAATTCGTGGTGGAATAGAAAATTTTTCTTGTAATATAATATCTCCACTGTCAAACCCCTCATCCATTTGCATGATACATACAGAAGTTTCAGAATCTCCTTCTATAATAGTATATTGCAAAGGTGCTGCTCCTCGATGCTTAGGTAAGCTAGATGGGTGAACATTAAGACACCCATATTTTTTAGATTCAAGAATAATTTTGGGTATTAAAAATCCATATGCCACTACTACTATTATATCTGCATCAATAGAATTGACTAAACTGGTTATTTCTTCTGTTCTTAAGGTTTTAGGAGTATAAGTTTTAATATCATATTCTAACGCTAGAGAATGAATAGGAGATAGTTTTTCCTGCAAACCTCGCCCTTGATTCTTGGGGTCTTGAGTAAAGATCCCAACCACTTGGTGATCTATGCAATTAACTAATTTTTTGAGAGTAGGTACAGCAAATTCAGGGGTACCCATGAAAATTATTTTCACAAAATATCATTTTTAAGTTTTTTTAATTTACGTAATATTATATCTTTTTTTATTCCACTTAAATAGTCAACTAATAACTTGCCGTCCAAATGATCCATTTCGTGCTGAATAACTCTAGCAAGCCAGTCACTAGCTCTTAATTCCCTTGAATTACCATTATAATCTAAAAACGTTATATCTATGGATTCAGCTCTTGCTATGTCAATTCGTTGTTCTGGTAAGGATAGACATCCTTCGGTTGCCACGATTAATTCTTCAGATTTTTTTGTTATTTTAGGATCGACTATAAATAAAGGGTAAAAATTTTCCACCCTTTCTACATCATCATTATTTTGTAGATCAATCACTAATACACGCTTTAATACTCCAACCTGCACTGCGGCAAGCCCTACTCCCTGATCATGGTACATAGTTTTCACCATATCATCCATCAACTTTCTTATGTCATCCGTAACAATTCCCACATGCGAAGATTTTTGTTTCAATCTTGGATCTGGAGCAGTAACTATATTTAGTAGAGTCATACAATTATAAATTTTGGATAATTCATTATATAGTTAAATTATATATCAAAATGATTGCTGAGTATACCGTAAATTTTTCAAGAAAAATTCACGTCAATCGACCATAATGACCACATGGCAATCTAGCAATAAAACTAAAATGAAATGTGGCCATTATAAATAGTAGGGTAAAAGATATGAAGCTAATACTATACTGCTTCTAAAATTCAGGATTCCTCATTAGTAAAAGTGCTTAATTCATCTGAATCAAGCATACATAACTTTTCAGCATCTTGAGTATCAGCTATTTTTTTCTTGTTGCGATTTTTAAACCGAGATTGAGTCGCATGTAATTTTATAATAGCTTTGGTCACTTTCACAACAAAGGATGGTTCCATTCCTCCTTCTATACAAGTTTCTTTGAACGATTCATCACCTCCAAAAATCCATAATTTTGCTTCTTGTTCCAACTTTTTCGCAGAACGAATTTCTGATATATTAGTTGCATCAATAATCGCTTGGGTGATTATTGCCTTGCGTAATGTGACTTCAGGTGAAGTAGTGTATAATTTAAGGCGCTCAAAAGGAGATTGAAATTTAATAACATTAGATGTATTTACTTTATTAACCATAACTTGTATACCATATTTTTTATTGATTTGAATTTTTTTGAATTAGAGGACACTTAATCAGTCTAAGAAACTTGTGTAAAAATTATGAATAACACTTTCTTTTATCAATCAAAGCATCTAGGCTCCATGAATAAGATCTTCTTTTATCCATAGAGCCTAGAAGTATAATGTTTTTTCCTCTTGTACTAATAGTTTCAGGTCAAAAAGGATGATATTATGAATATATAGAAACTTAAATTTAACAATTTATCAAATAATTAATAGTTTTTAGTTATTTAATTATTTTAAAAATTTTTTGTTCCTTGTAATGGTGATAATTATTATGCTATTATTACTATGAATTATCTTTATAATAAATTAAGTAAAAATGTTTATAACTATGCACTTAAAAAATAAACAACTAGATAATGCTAATATATCAACTGTTTTTTTTCAATTAGGACAAAAAGACAAAACAGGAACAACTAAAATTAAAGAATTGTTAGTTGAGTTTCATGAAAATGGTATTTTATTGACAATGCTTTTTTTTGCACTACCTGTAGCTATTCCCCTACCTTATCCACCAGGGTTTACTACCATAATGGGAGTGCCGTTAATAATTCTTTCTATTCAATTATTATGTGGCTTTAGACAAGTTATTTTACCATCAAAAATTAATAATTACCAAATTCAAAATACTATCCTGATAAGTATAAGTAATAAAGTGGCGCCAAAGATTAAATTAGTTGAAAATTACATTAAACCACGATTATTTTTTGCTAATTCTATATATTGCGAGCAGCTCGTTGGATTAATATCACTAATTTGTTCTATCGCAATAGCAATACCTTTGCCTTTGACGAATGCTGTACCAGCACTTGGTATCACGATAATGGCACTTGGTCTCTCAAACCGTGATGGATTAGTAATCATTTTAGGATTAATCACCTCTGTAGTTGGTGTTATTATAGCTTTCATAGCAATTGCTGCTAGTTGGATTAGTATAAAATATTTATATAATTTATTTTTTTAACACTATTTTTAATACTATATTTTCAATATGAAACAGAAATTATATCAAGGCTCAAGTAAAATTTTGTACCAATCCCAAGAAGATTATGCTTTTATTATGGCTTTCACTGATAAAATCACCTTAGATAGCGGAGAGATTTTTGAAGTTGCTGGTAAAGGTGTGTTCAATAATAATATTTCTTCATATATAATGACTAAGCTTGATCTGATAGGGATAGATAACCACTTAATTGAGAAAATTAATATGCGTGAGCAATTAGTTCAATCTGTTGATGTCTTTCCAATCCAAATATCAGTATCTGCAGTAGCATGTGGTAGATTTGTTAAAGAATTTTTTATGGAAGAAGGATATGTATTCGATCATCCAATTATTGATTTTAGGGTTAGAAGCACAGAATTAAAACATCCTGTAATTAATGAACACCAAATATTAAATTTTGGCTGGCTGAGTAGGCAAGAAATTAAAGAAGTGCAAATTCAAGCCATGAGGGTATATGATTTTTTAAGTGGTCTTCTTACAAGTGTTGGTATCAGATTAGTTGAATGTACGTTAGAATTTGGTAGGGTGTTTAATGGTGAAGAATTTATTATAATGCTGGCTGATGAGATTAGTCCTGATACTTGTCGCTTATGGAATATGTACAATAATGAAAAACTTGGTGCAGAACTCATCGCAAGCGATCCAGAGAAAGCCATTAAATCTTATCAAATAATCGCAGATTTATTAAAAGATAAGAACTTATGTATATAAATATATAATAGTTACAAATCCAAGAATTTAGTTATGAATTTATTATGTATAATTTAATATTTAAAATGTTTGTTATAATCTGTAAGCCCTATCGTTTCAATTTATTGTTACTGATTATTAAAATTTATCAATTTTTTATTTCCCCATTACTTGGTAATAATTGTCGTTTTTCTCCCTCATGTTCAGAATATGCTAAAATAGCAATAATAACCCATGGCAATATTATTGGAGTATGGCTATTTATTAAGAGAATTCTCAGGTGCAACCCACTATGCATTGGAGGGTGCGATCCTGTACCAGATAAAGCAATAGAAAAAAATGTCGCAAGAACTTAGAATAGATGTAATAAAATCACACTTAGCTGACGCACCAAACCGTCCTGGGGTTTACAGAATGCTAGGAGTTGATAAACAAATTATCTATATCGGTAAGGCTAAAAATTTAAAGAAACGCCTTACTAACTATATTAAAATTGATCTTGATAATAAAACTCTCAGGATGATAGCTCTAACCTATTACTTAGAATATAACGTAACTAATTCCGAAGTTGAAGCACTGTTACTTGAAGCCCAATTAATTAAAAAATTTCAACCAAAATTTAATATATTACTTAAGGATGATAAATCTTTTCCTTATATTAAATTACGTTTAGATGCAGAATATCCGCAATTAATTAAATATAGAGGAAAAAATCTATTAGGTGGCGAATATTTTGGTCCTTTTGTTTCTTCAGAACAAGTTGATACTACTTTAAAAGAACTACAAAAGATTTTTAAACTACGTTCTTGTAGTGATAATTATTTTAATAATCGATTACGTCCATGTTTACAATATCAAATTGGTAGATGTTCTGCCCCATGCGTAGGTAAAATTGCTAAAGTGGATTACCATGAATTGGTTGATCAAGTCCGGGATTTTTTAAATGGCAAAACTAGTGAATTACAACAAATATTATCTCAAAAAATGGACGAACTTAGCCAATCATTAAAGTTTGAAGCAGCAGCTGAAGTGCGGGATCGAATAAAGGCACTAAGCTATATCCAGCTTAAATCAAACTTCCTTGCCAGCTCTATTAGAAGTGCTGATGTCATAGCAATAGTTGAAGAAAATAACTATTATTGTATTCAACTTTTTATCTATAGATCTGGTCAATTTTGTGGCAATATACCATATTTTCCTTTGCACACAGAAGAAAGTAATAAATCAGAAATATTAACTCAATTTATCAATCAATTTTATCAAAATAACCAAATTCCAGATGAAATAATTATAAATCATCCGATCCTTGAACTAGAATTAGTGATTAAGGCTCTTAAACATCTTAAAGGCACTAAATTTACCATTACCCTGCCAGTACGTGGTGATAAAGTAAAGTTATTAGAAAATGCTACGACAAACGCATCTCTAGCACTTGAGCAACATCTAAAACAATTTACTAAAAACCAAATTATTTTTCAACAAATACAACAATTATTTAAATTATCTGAACTACCAGAAAGAATTGAAGTCTATGATAATAGCCACATAATGGGGGCGTTTGCCGTTGGTGGTATGATCGTGGCTAATCAATTTGGATTAATTAAAAAAGAATATAGGATTTTTAATATAGAGGTAGATCAAGGGGATGATTATGAGATGTTAAAAATTGTTTTAACAAGGAGATTTAAGAGATTAAAAAAAGAACCATTAAAAATTCCTAGTTTAATGATTATCGATGGAGGTAAAGGGCATCTATCCATCGTGAAGAAAATAATGGCAGACTTTGCTCTTGCAATTCCATTTGTCTGTATGTCAAAAGGACCTAATAGGAATGCAGGGTGCGAGCAATTTCACATAATAAATCAAGAAATATTTACCCTTGATAAAAGTTTGCCAGTAATGAAATATCTACAAATTCTGCGTGATGAAGCCCATAATTTTGCTATAAAAAATCACCGTTTTCGCCGTTCTAAGGCTATTAAAATTTCCAGCCTTGACTCCATATCAGCAATTGGTACAGTACGTAAAAAAGCTTTATTACATTATTTCGGCTCTTATAAAGCAATATGCGATGCAACGATCAATGAATTATCAAAAGTACAGGGAATAAGCCAAACTATTGCCAAAAGTATTTTTGAGTCCTTGCATCATCAATAATCTACCAAACATCTTGCCTAAGCTTAAGTGAATATAATTATCACATATAGTATATATATAATTAAATAACTAATTATATATATTGACATCTATTATCATATATTTATAATGCAAACATGGTTGTTAATTATAGTGATCATGTTTTTTTAGCTTAACAAATCAATATTAAAATGGAGTGTTTATATGAATTTTATTTCAAAATTTTTTCAAGGTAGTAGTTCAGATCATTTTGCAGCAGCAAAGTGTGCTGCCATAAAATCATCTAGTGCTGGTACAGAAGCAGTGGTAAATGCTGGCAAATTGGCTCATTCTTTGACTGGAATGGCTGGTCAAGCCGTAATAAGTGTTGGGGTCTACGATCATATTACAGGTAAAATAATGACAGCACACGCCCTCAATGCTTGGACACCTGCTATAGCTAAAACAACTATGGTTGATTTTACTATCAAAAAAGCTGCTGAAATAATATATTTCTTCCCAAAAGCAGCGTGAGGCGGTCTAATAGTGACATCATTCATTACCTATCCAAACAAAATGATAGAAGCTGTAGAAAATTTTACTAATATGGTTTTTAAATCTGCAGAAGCTTTGGTAAGCACCGTGGAATGTGGATTGGAATTACTAGAAGCTTCGCTTCTTCTAACATCAGAAGCGGCTTCAGGTATGGCTAATAATTTTCCAAATATTTCTGATTTAATATATGGGGAAGAGTTATGTATTAACTTGTCTGGTGAAACTGACAGCACAATAGCATAATTTTTAGATATAAAATTATATATTATTTAATTAAACAATAGTTTCAAGTATAAGATCATTATGATAGCTAAATATTTAACATACCATAATTATCTTATACTTTTTTGTAATGTATAGACTTCAAGATTGATAATTCAGGTATAATTTTGCTATAGATAAATAATCTTGTGGTGATAAATTTTCGGCTCTGCAAGAACTATCAATTTTTAATTCTGCTAGTAAATCCTCTATCTGCACAGTGAATTTTTTTAAAGATGATTTAATCATCTTACGTCGCTCACTAAATGCAAATCTAGTGATAGACTCCACGACTTCGATGAGTCCTAGATTCAAGGGACTATCCAAAGGTACAAGCCTTACTATAGCAGAGTGAACCTTTGGTGCAGGGTAAAAAGCTTGAGGGCTAACGTCAAAGCATTTTTCCACTGAACATAATAACTGACATATTATCGATAATCTACCATATGATTTCGTTGCTACCTTACCGCATATTCGGTTTACTACTTCTTTTTGCAACATTAAAGTCATATCCTTTATTAAAGGGGCTTGTTTTAACCATTTTATGACTAGCTCCGTCCCTATTTGATAAGGTAAATTTGCAATAATGCTTATTTTATTATGAAGTAGAGTCGATAAATCAAATTTACAGGCATCACCATGTATAATCTGCAAGTTAGGATATAACATTTTTATCTCCGCAAGTAGCGGAATGCACCTATTATCAGTTTCAATTACGGTTAATGATTGAGGGTTACGTGCAAGGATGGATCTAGTAAGACCTGCTGTACCTGCCCCCACTTCCAATACATGTGCATCTTCCTCTAATGTACTAACCTTAACTATTTTATCGCATAAAGTGCTATCAAAAATAAAATTTTGACCATACTTTTTAAGAGGAATGATGCCATGTTTACTTGCATGTTTGGCAATAGAAGGCAATATACCTAAATGATTTTGAATCACTCAGCTCTCATCACAAAGGTAAAAATACCTTGATATAGGCTTTTTTACGCATATTATCAAGATATTTCTGTGCCTTTCGAGACATTTTTTGGTTGGCTAAAATATTCACTATGTAATTATTTTCATCAACTGTCATATTAATCACTTTTTTGTTACATATTAGAAGCAACTTAAAACCATCTTCCATTTCAAAAACACCGCTTTTTTCTTCAGTGTTTAAATCTTTGATAATAGTTGCCAATGTATTATTTAACGAACTTAACTTCTGATCAACCAATTCCATCGTGGCAAAATTCTTATATAAATTTTCCTTAACATTTTGACAATTTTTAAGACGTTTTTGTAAACTCCACATTTGTAATAAAGTCTTCTTTTCTTTATCTTTTGAAGTAAAAATTTGTGCGGATATTTCTGCATCTTTTGAATTAGTAGCAAGAATTATAGTATTAATTTCTTTGGGACTTACAAAAACTGATTTAGAAAAACTAGATACAATATTCATTTTAATAAGCTCAGCACCAATTTGAGACTTAAAACTATTAATATCGACAGATTTACTTTTCAATATCTGTACCAACTGCCCTTTTTGCATTTTATTGCGTTCTTCTATGTTTTCCATAGCTTCATTTATTTCATCATCTGAAATTACCCTACCTTTAGCTGACTGATAAAGCAATAAATCATCGATCAGACTTTTAATAGCAATTTTGTCAATTTGTTTATTTTTTTGCGGATCAGAATCGTCAATATTATTAAGTGCTACGATCATCTGTCTTCTAGCTTTGAATTCATGTAACGTGATAGGTTGATCGTTCACTAACGCAACTATATTATATAATTCTGCACTAGCTGTATTTAGGCTAAAAACAATAGTTAGCAAACAAATTAATTTTTTCATATTTATAACTCACATATTTAATACTTTCAAACCAATAGAAATAGTCGGCAAAGAAATAGTCTTCTTTATTCCTCTCTTATTATCTGCCATATAATCATCTGAAACTTTCGCGCTTATTATAACACAATCATTTAAGTATGTCACCTTTATACTTTTAGAAAGAATAGGTTTTTTTGGTAAATTTAGCCTCATATCAAACGTTGCTTCCCAATTATCTGTTAATTTATAGGAAAGATTATAATAAAGTTGCTGTATTTTGCTATTATTTATATTACCCATAAAATAATTTTGCCATACATTCATAATGCGTGTTAGCTCAAAAGTGAATTTTAATTTTTTTGTTGAAAGGGTTCCTCCGAACTCATCTGTGATTGGATTAAAATTTTTAGTTTTTCTAAATTTATAAAATAACTCTATATTATCAGAAAAACTGGTAGAAAAAGCTCCAATATTTTCAATATGATGCACAAATTCACCATTTATATTGGTATTATATTTTTGCCCTAAAAATAAGTCAGAATACCATTGCTCCAGTGCGATAGTAGCACTACATCCATAACTTAGCCTATTACCAAATTCATGAAAATCTATTCCACTATAGCGATTTGAATAAAATATATTATTCTGTGATAATTCATATGTAGTGGGATCGATAAAAGCAAATTTCTTATTAGAGTTACGCTTTCTTCCAACAGTTGCTGATATAATTGGTTCGACCGTTACGCTATCCTTTTCAGAGATTGACCCAGCTAATGGGAAACGCCAAATATTTTGAATTTCTGGAATAGTTCGAGTTAAAAGCTTTTTATCTCTAGGATCATTAGCATTCAGATTAGTGGCAAAGTATGCATCATTTCTATCACGCAGAGTAACCTCAAACAAATGACCTGAGGAGGTTAATAATTTATTCTCTATTGCTAATTGTACTGAAATTCGATTTAATTCGATCCCTCCATGTTCTTTATAAATTAATGAATCATTTTCAATAACCACATTACTAGTTTCATCTTCATTCAGGGCAATAACATTTTTAGTTTTAATTCTAGGCAAAACTGAAGGGTTAGTAATCTTCTTATCATTTACCGCTCCCAATCCCTCAAAATTCATTCCTTCTGCTAGTAAATAATTGTAGTTATTTACACTTTCTAAATATACTTTAGAAAACAAATATGGAGTATAATTTTGATAATAGTTTTTTAAGTACGCCTTATCTGAAACATGTTCTAATCTAAAGCCATATTTATATATATCCTCAGTAAAACTACCTTTACTTAGGATATAATATGAATTCAAATTAGTATTTTTGGTTATAGTACCTCGATTTTGCGTTTTGTAAGGTACTTTGCCATAATTAGCTTCTAATGAGATATAGTCACTTTTATTTGGTTTGTAGCGAGCCTCTAATTCATATATATTATACTTTGCAAAAATCCTAGGCGTTAGAGTAAAATCTAAATTAGGTTTAGCTCTATAATATACTGGTATTCCTAAAGATTTATTCTCTATTATAGGTACTAATATCCCTGATTCCGCTTTAGCCTTAGGGGTTGGGTGAGAAAAATATGGTAGATAAAAAAATGGAACTCCATATACCTCAAAAAATAAATGTTTATAAACCATTTTATTTTTACTAAGTTCAAGTTCAGTATCTCTTGCAGAAATTTGCCAAATAGGTTTTTGGTTACATAATATTTTACACGGAGTGAAACTACTATTATGTAAGCGAAAAAGATCTTTATTTATTCGTTCTGCTAATTTTGAAACCAGTAGCGTATTATCACCAAAATATAGAATAAAGTCCGAAATCACTCCTTCTTTTAGTTTATCTTTTAATATCACTACCTCCCCTAAAATTACTTTATTTTGCTTATCATGAATCCTAACATCACCTTTAGCCCAAAGTTGATCCTGCTCTATATCGTATATTAAGGAATTAGCCGTTATAAAATAATCATCTAGTATAATTTGGACATTACCATCAGCATAAATTAATTGTTCTAATTGGTTATATTCAACATAATCTGTTGAAATAAAATTTGATTGCTTGTTGATTAATTGTCCATCAGCTACGGCAACACCAAAGCAGGATAAAAATATAATGATAATAATTAACAAATTGCCGAAAATTTTCATCCAAGATAATGTTTGATGGGGTAGAGTATATAAATATATCAAAATATAAGTTATGTGAACAAAATTTTAATATTAATTATCTAATTGAGGAACAATAGAGATAGAAACTGTCTTGTTTCAAGCTAATATATAATTTGTCTAAAAGCAATATAATTCACTGACACATACTTTTTTCTTTGTTAATAAGTTTAGATTTAATATTTACACAATCAAGTATAGTGTGAAAAATATTACTTTGATCAAAAAAATTATTTTTCTTATCCAATAGTTGATTAAATTTTTGATGAAGAATATCATCACTTAACCATTGATCAGATGCCCAGAATATTAAAGGAATATGTAGTTGTTCAATAGGAGCTTCAGCTAATGGGTAAGCATGGGCGAATGCTCCCTCCTCTCCTAAAGATTCTCCATGATCAGAAATGTAAATCAATAAAGTTTTTTTATTTTTAAATATTTTAATTACTTCAGAGATAAAAAAATCTGTATATAAAATTGTATTATCATATGAGTTATTTAACTTGGTTAGATCTCTGCACTCATGAACTGAATAGTATGTTTCTCCGTTTACACATACTGGCTGAAATTTTTTAAACTCTAATGGATATCTTAAATCGTATAATCTGTGACTTCCCATTGTGTGAATCACTATAAGCTTGTTATGTTCATGATTAGATGATTGCGTAATAAAAGGTAGCAAATCTATATCATAATTATTACCTACCTTAGTAGCCCTAATATCATCACTAAATAACATTACTTTAGCTTCTTTAGCGATGGAATTAATAGTTTTATATTTTATTCCTTGATTAGATAGCCAATAAGTATCAAAATTTAGTATATTAAAAATGCTTATAAATGAAGAATAATTATCATAAATACTGTTCTTCATAATAGCATTGACTCCGCCTGAGGTATCTGTTGCCAATGAATAGATATTGGAAAAAGTGATAATATTTTCGATATTTGCCAAATTGGGATTAGTAGGGCGATGATAACCATTAATAGCCCATCTATCACTTCTAGAAGATTCTCCGATAATTAAAACAATGTTAATATTATTAGTATCATTTTCAATTGTAGAAATTGCGACTTTGTTAATATCTTGGACGATATTATTATCACGGTAATATATTTTATAATAATTTATGATACCAAAGAGATAATTATATGGCATAAATGATAGTAAACTATTACTAACAATTCTCAAATAAATTGCATCTTTACCAATCAAAACAACATTGGTTGATATTAAAATTGTGCTGATAATTACTATGCTTTTGATTAACTTTAAAAAACTAAATTTTATATTAGTAATCTTGTTATTTGCTAACACTAGAAGATAACAAGGTAATATTCCAATAAAAATTACCCACATAATTAAGGATAAATTAATTAATTCAATAGTTTCTTTGACATCAGTGCGAAAAATAGCTTGAATTAAAGTTGGTGAGATAATTATTTTATAAAAAAACTGGAAATAAGAAACAACGCTATTTAGTAGGTATATAATGCAGTTTAATATTATAAAACAGGTAAGATTTACATAGTAAATAATTAGCGAACATATAGCAAATGATGCAATGAGACTTAGAAATACCCCAATAATAATTAGATGATCTGCAATAATAATATTATATTTTTCCTTAAGAAAAAATATATTGGGAATCAATAATAATAATACATTAATTATTATCACTAAAAAAAAAATTCAGATTATTCTTTTGTAGCTTAGACATAATATATCAATTTTTTGAATTTTTACAGTATAGACAATATTTTATATATAGACAAGATAAGTCGCAATGCGCAAATACCATAATATATAAAATTTCTAACATAATTATATTTGAAATCGTTTTATACAATATTGATATAATGGTCGCCAAAATAATCGATTAGAACATACCACAAATAAGGCCATCATCCCTATACCTAAAGCTATCTTATTAAATTCACTATTTATTGTGCATTCCGTTATGTAACTACCAATACCTTTTGCCACAATAGTCTTGCCACCAAAATTAATAATCTCCGCTACAATGCTAGCATTCCAAGCCCCACCAGATGCCGCAATTGCCCCCACGATGAAGTTTGGAGTGATTGCAGGTATCATTACCTTATGCCACCATAACCAACCGCTAACTTTTAAAATTTTTGTGGCATCTTTAAGATCGTTAGGAATAGAAGATGCTCCAACTATAACATTAAATAATATGTACCATTGAGTACCCATAATCATTAGTGGGCTTAGCCAAATATTAGGATTTAAATTATAGCTAGTAATAACTATAAACACAACTGGAAATAATAAATTAGCTGGAAAAGCTGCGAGAAATTGAGCTATTGGTTGAACAAATGCAGTTAATTTAGGATTTAGACCAACATATATACCAATCGGCACCCAAATAATTGCAGCTAGAATAATCAGTACTACTACACGCCACATAGTTATTGAAGATAAAATCAATACATTTTTTACCTCATCCCAACCAACTATATCTTGTAAAAAATTATATATGTGACCTAACGAGAAACATGTTATAGCAAATAATGATAAATACCATAAATAGTCCAACAAAGATCTTCGATATTTCAAAAAATTGCTTGGACTATTATGGTTTGATTTTTTTTGATAATTTAGTATCGGAAGATAAAGTAGAAATTTTGTAATATAAGTAATAGGTAGTAATAAGCTTTTAATAATAGCACTTCTTTGAAATATATTGAACACCCAAGATTGCCCCCTATTATCACCGATAGTCATTTCATAACGAAATTTATCAGACCATACAACCAAAGGTCTCAGCAATAGCTGATCGTACAAGATAATCACCAGCGACATTGCAATAATGGCATAGATAATGGCATACATATTTTGTTGCTCTATGGCTAAAGCAATGTAAGAACCTATTCCAGGTAGGGTGATGTTACTATTACCTACCATAATTACTTCGGAAGCTACGACAAAAAACCAACCACTAGATATTGATATTACAATATTCCAAATCAGTCCTGGCAAAGCAAATGGAACACTAATTTGCCAAAATTGTCTCCATTTTGATAATGCAAAAATATCAGCCACGTCCTTTAAGTCTTGCGGTACGCTTTTCAATGAATAATAAAAACTAAAAGTCATATTCCAAGCTTGGGAGGTGAAAATGGCAAATATTGCTGCCACTTCAGCACCCATAACACTCGATGGAAAAATAGTCAAAAAAATGGTAACTGAAAAAGAAATATATCCAAGAATAGGTAAAGATTGTAAAATATCTAATAGAGGGATTAAGATTTGTTCACATTTCTTGTTTTTAGCCGCTAAAGTAGCATATATGAAGGTGAAAATTAATGATATAAGCATGGCAATTAGCATTCTTAAAAGAGTTCTAAAGGAATACCCAAAAAGATTACCATATTCTAAGGTCACTGGTATTTGATTCAGCACCTCTATCGGAGCACTCATTTGCTTCACACCCCATGCTAAAAAGATGAGGACAGAACCCAATATTAAAAATGTTATGAAGTTAAAAACAAAATTTGATTGAATTTTGTTTGAATATTTGACAAAATGGATCATAATTTAAAATTAAACTTTTATAAAACTGACTATGAAATTTAAGATAAGACCTTATTAATTTGCTAGGAATCATTGTTTAGTATTCATACCTTGAATAGCTAAAATTTAGTTTCTTCCTCCCAAATAAAATTTTAGTGAAGACAACAACAATATTAAGCAAAGTTACTTTTTTATTTACTACCTTCAACTTGCTTTAACAGCTCTTCAACTTTATGGGCATTATCAAATCCATGATCATACAAAAAACGCATTTCTGGTGAATATTTCAAATTAATTTTAGAGGTAACAAAATTTCTGATAGCATATTTTGAACTATTGAGTGACTCAATAAGCTGTTTTTCATTTAAAGTAGTATTAAATGGTAAAAAATAACAATATGCCACTTTTAGATCAGCACTAACTGCCACTTTAGTAATTGTTATAGGACAACTAAATAAACGTTCATCCAAAGCTTTACCTCGCCTTAATATTTCTACTAAGACTCCATTGATTAGCATCGCAACTTTGCTTCGTCTATGCGAGGTATTCTTTTCTAAAGTTTTTTTCATATTTATAGTAATTGTTTTTTTTCTTCAATAATTTCAAAGACTTCTACTATATCTCCAGCTTTAATATCATCGTAATTTTCAAAAGCGATACCACATTCAAAATTCTTCCGAACCTCTTTAACATCATCTTTGAAACGTTTAAGAGTTTTAAGTTTCCCCTCATGAATGACTATATTGTCACGTAACAATCTCATTCCTGCCCCTCTCTTTATCATCCCTTGGGTGACGTAGCTACCTGCAATTTTACCAACTTTTGAAACAACAAATACTTGCCTAATCTCAACTGTCCCAATATATTGTTCCCTAATGATTGGTGATAACATACCACTCATCATTAATTTAATATCATCCAATAAATTATAAATAATTGAATAATATCTAATATCCACTTTTTCTTTTTCTGCCATAATTAAAGCATTATTATTAGCTCTAACATTAAATCCAACAATAATTGCATTAGATGCTATAGCTAAGGTCACATCTGACTCTGCTATCCCACCTACTGCATGATGCAAAATTCTAATTTTAACTTCGTCATTTGGTAATTTAAGCAAACTTGCCATAATTGCTTCAATTGAACCTTGAACATCTCCTTTAACAATTATAGGTAATTCTTTAGTTGCACCAGCAATGCCTGAGGCTTTTAAGAATAGCTCTTCTAAGCTTGATCTTTTTATCACAGATACTTTTTTTTCTTTTGCAAGACGCATACGATATTCAACAATATCTCGAGCTTGCTTTTCATTTTGTACTACATTGAATATATCTCCAGCACGAGGAGCTGCATCAAAACCATAAATTTCTACTGGCACGGTTGGCTCGGCTACGGTAAGATCAAACCCCTTATCATCATTCATTCTCTTAATTCGACCATATTGCGTGCCAGCTACTACTATATCACCAATCTTTAAAGTACCACGTTGTACTAATATGGTAGCCACCGCCCCTTTACCTTTATCAACCCTTGCCTCTATGACCACGCCAGCGGTAAGACCACCAAAATTAACTTTAAGATCTTGCATTTCTGCAACTAATAATATTGCTTCTTCTAATTTATCTAAATTAATTTTTTTCAAAGAAGAAACTGGGACAACGATAGTGTCCCCTCCTAACTCTTCACTAACTAAACCATAAATTAAAAGGTCGCTTTTAATACGATCTAGGTTAGTATCAGTCTTATCTATTTTGGTAATTGCAACTATTATCGGAACATTTGCTGCTTTTGCGTGATTAATAGCTTCAATTGTTTGAGGTTTTATCCCATCATCTACCGCAACGACTATGACTACTATATCCGTTACCTTAGCTCCCCTAGTTCTCATCTCTGAAAAAGCCTCGTGACCAGGAGTATCGATAAAAGTAATAGCCCTGCCATCAGGCAAGGTCACACGATAAGCACCTATATGTTGGGTAATCCCTCCAGCTTCTTGACTAACTATATCAGTAGATTTCAAGGCATCAAGTAGCGAGGTTTTACCGTGATCGACATGACCCATAATAGTAACGATAGGAGCTCTAGGCTTTAAATCTTCATATTTATCAACTTCGCTAATTAATATATTCTCTACATCTGATTCTTGAACTCTTTTGGCAGTATGTCCTAATGTTGTAATCACAAGTTCTGCCGTATCTGTATCTATTATTTGGCTAGCCGTTGCCATGATCCCCATTTTCATCAACTCTCTTATAACATCAGGAACTCGTTCAGACATTTTATTGGCTAAATCGCCCACAGAAATGGAACCAGTAATGATAACTTCTCTATAAACCTTATATGGTTTTTGTGGCTCAGATTTACGTTTTTCTTTTTCTCTTGCTCGCTTTATTGAGGCAAGGCTTCTAGTTTTAAGAGTTTTGGAATCTTCATCTGTGCCGAGCATGTTGAATATATCGGCTTTTTTTAATTTCTTAGGCTCCTCAATTTTAACTTTTGGTACTATTACCTTATTACCAATTTTATCCTTTTCAACAACATCATCAAGACTTACGCCAAAATGACTTTGCGACCCAATAATTGCTGATCTTACAAGTGGTTTTGGTACAATTTTATCTTCTAGCTGTTCAATTTCTATTTTTGGTGATGCATCTACTATTTCAGTAACATTATCAACAATTTGAATATCTTCCTCTTGGGGAACTTGCTCAACAGCTTTTGATGGTTCTTTTGCCACTGGTTGATTCATACTAGCAATTTTGGTAAGAGTATTAATTTTACTATCATTACTCTCAGCCTTTGCTCTTTCTACCGCATTTTTCAAAATAGCTAAACGCTTGTTAAACTCTTCACTACCTGAAGATTCAGTACTTTTAGTAACCGTTCCCCCAGACAATGCTTTGCTAAAAGATAAAGTGCTTGGTGTAGCAGTACCACTTTTTTTGACTTGTACAATAGTTTTTTCAGAACTAACAAAACCTTTATCAATTGGCTTATTAAATGACAATCTTGAGCCACTAAGCGTTAATTTTTTAGATTTTGGTTCTTGGTTATCTGTCATAAATATATTAAACCTTTAAATAGCAATTATATTTGTGATAAAGTCTTATAAACAACTCTGCCATCTTATTTGTAATTAACAAATATTTAGTATTTTCTTTACCACAAGCTTGAGAAAGTTGTTTAGTATTAAAAAGCTCATAAATTTTTAATTTTTCATCACTAAAAAATTTTTCCCTATTACTCGCATCCTGTGCCTGTAATATAATACCAATGTTTTTTGGGGAAGCAATAATTCTTTTTTTACCTAACACTAGGTTGCCAGATTTTTTAGCTAGCGATATGATAGATAAAATTTGCTGAAAGTAAATCCTAACAATATTGTCTAATAAATTTCTTTTATTTTTGATCACTAGTGTTTCTATTGAAGGTGTAGTAATTATAGTATCAAGATTTTCAGCACCAATTTCTGTCGAATTACAAAAATCATTTGTAATATTTTTAATACAATTATACTCTTCAGAAAACCTTCCATTGGAATTCATGATTTGTAAAAATTTAACAACTATTAGACGTGAATTGGTAATAAAAAACGTTTCTCCTATTAAATTATCTTTTAGGTCAAAACACAAAAAACCATCTGGAGACACAACAAGTTTAATCATATCACACTTATTGTGTCTGTCTCCCATAACATAACAAGTTTCTACTAGTTTTTCTATAGTTTTGGCGTGTTGGATAATCAAATATATTATTCTTATTAAAGTGATTTACATATTTTTATTCATCGTCATTAATGCGGGCTGTACAAATCAATAATTCTATATCATCTTCCGTCATGGTAGAGTTTGGCACTAATGATTTAAATTCATCTACAGTCAATTCTCCTAAGTCCTCTATAGTCTTTATACCATATTCAGCTAATTTTAATATAAATTCAGGCTGTAAATTAAGTACGTCAATGAGTTCTTGTTCGACACCTAGATTTTCAAGTTTGTCAATAATTTTTTCATTCTTGGCAATTACATGATTTATTGCTCTTTGTTTAATCTCATTTACCAAATCTTCTTCAAACCCTTCAATCTTCATCAAAGCTACTTCATCACTAGAAGCCACTTGTTCTATAGAGGTAAATCCATGAGTAGATAAAAGTTGAGCTATATCCTCTTCCACATCTAAGCCACTCATAAATAATTCGATTGCTGAATTAGATTCGCTTGTTCTTCGTTTAACCTCTTGTTCTTCGGTCATAACATTAATATTCCAACCAGTGAGCTTAGATGCTAATCTTGCATTTTGCCCTCTTCGTCCAATCGTAATACTCAAATTACTTGGAGAAACTATCACATCCACAGCATTTCTATCTTCATCAATTACAATTTTGATAATTTCCGCAGGAGCAAGTGCATTTATAACAAATTGTGCAACATTAGTAGTCCATAATATTATATCTATTTTTTCCCCATTCAGTTCATTGCTAATAGATTTCACCCTACTACCTCTGAGTCCAACGCAAGAGCCAATAGGATCAACACTAGAATCAGAGGCAAACACTGCTACTTTTGCCTTTGAACCAGGATCACGTGCCACAGCTTTCACTGCAATTATATTATCATAAATTTCTGGAACTTCTAATTCAAATAATTTTACTATTAATTGGTTATCAGTCCTAGATAAGAAAATTTGTGGTCCTTTAGGCGTTAATTTTACATCTTGCACAAAGGCTTTAACACGATCATTGATCTTGAAACTTTCTCCTCTAATCTGTTGATTTTGCTTTATAACAGCTTCAGCACCACGACCAAGTTCAACTATAATATCGTTGTTAAATTCCACTCTCTTAACAACACCACTTAAAACTTCACCCTTCCTACCTTTGAAATCTTCATATTGCCTTTCTCTTTCAGCTTCGCTAACCCTTTGGATTATGACCTGTTTGGCTGCTTGGGCTGCAACACGTCCAAGATCGATAGGGGGTAATAATTCATATATTTCATCACCTATTTTAGCATCATTTTTCTTTTCAATAGCATCATGCAAAGAGATTTGAGTAAAAAAGTTCTCGACATCTTCAACCACGTCAAGAACTCTGAATAATATCATTTCACCATTTTTTCTATTAATTTCAGCTTTTATATTATGCTCATTGCCATATTTTCTACGTCCTGCAGCTTGCACTGCTTGCTCCATTGCTGAAAGTAAAGAATCTTTAGATATATTTTTTTCTCTTGCTACAGATTCTACAATCTGCAAAATTTCTACGCTATCAATATTAACCATAAAATTTACCGCTTTTTAAGATTTTTTATTCATTAAATTCTTGAATATTTCATCTGTTAAAACCAAAGAGGCTACTTTGATCATATCAAATGAAAAAACAATGTCCTGACCACTCACACTAAGATGGATTTTATCATCTTCAGTTTTAACTATCTTACCTTGATATTTACTACGACCATTAAGCAATTTCTTTAGCTTTATGGTAGCTTCTCTGCCATTAAATCTACTGTAATCTTCCAATTTTACTAATGGTCTCTCCATACCAGCTGAAGAAACTTCCAAAAAATATTTATCACTAATAACGTCTTCAACATCCAACAATGCTGAAATTGTTCTACTAACGTTACGGCAATCAGTGATACTGACTTTTTCAGTATCTAATCTATCTATCAAGACTTCTAGTACTTTATGTGCTGAACCTTTTAGCATTACTTTTACCAAGTCAAAACCAAGATCTTTAACCGCATCTTGTGTAATATCAATAATTTTTTGTTCTATAGTCTGCATTATCATTATTTATTTTAATACTTTAACCATTCAGACGAATATAGTCAAGAATAGTGTTCTTTTAAGGCATAAGAAATAGAAAAGGTGGGCTAAACCCACCTTTTCTATTTCTTATAATAAATAAAATATTGTTTTTAAAATACAATGTTTTTATTATATTAGCAACAATATTATTGTATCATCAACTTCTTATGGTACGCAGAGGCAAAAAAATAATTTTTTTTAATAAAGGTAAATAGTTGCTTATTTTGATATAATAGAATATTTAACAGAATAAGGGTATTTTAATTTAATAATATGAATAGGATCAATATGGGAGATAATAAAAATAAGTCAAGTTTAAAAGAAATAATAGGGGGATAAAAAGATACTTCCTAAATTCTATATTGATATAGATGCAACAATAAGAGCTAAATTTTGCCATCAATGACAATTTATTGCAATAAATTCATATATTTTATTGTACAATTAATATTATTAATTATATACGTTTTTTATGGAAGATGTTAATTGCTGGAAGTTAAAATTTAGCTCTTGTCAATGTTCGGACAAACTTCTTGATAGCTTAAATTTGCTGAACACCAAGGTGAGATGTCCTATTGACCTTAACGAAGTAGCCAAGGCAATATATTATGCTAAAAAATATCATGGTAGCCAAATGAGAGAATCAGGAGATCCTTATTACTCTCATCCTTTGGAGGTCGCCTACTTATTTGCAGAATATGCTAGAAAAAATGAACAATATTATAAGACTGATTTAGTAGTGACAGCAATACTTCATGATTGTATTGAGGATACAAAACTAACCAAAGAGATGATTAGTACGATATTTAACAGAGCTGTGGCAAGTAAAGTTGAAGATTTAACTAGAATTAAGTTTGATAAAAAAATCACTGCAGGAGAGACCGTAAATTTATTATTCTTACAACATAAAAATGATTTACTAAATATTAAATTATTTGATAGATTCCATAATATGAGTACTATCAGCTCTATGAAACCTGAGAAAGTGCAGAAAATTGTAGAGGAGACAATGCTATATTTTCTCCCCCTTGCTTCTTACCTAGGAATCTATGAAATCAAGAAAAAACTAACTAAATTATGTTGTGATAATTTAGTATTTACACCATCTTCTCGTCAAGTACAGCGCCACTGGTCAACTTGTCGTCTGGGTAAGATTCATTTTTTTTCTCCAATTTTATAAAATATGATAGACCATATCCTTAACATATAGTTACTGGAACTAATAAGAATAAAAGACCATAATTACTAAATTTATCAGTAAGAAATACTAGTCCAAAAGATGAAACCGTGTACATTACCGCCCTAGAAATGGCAAAAATCATTAAGACACTGCCGAATCTTTTGAATACAGGAAAGGCTTTATAAAAAATAGGTACTCCTGGAAATTCTGACGGCACAAAAAATATTAAAAATGTTTGAATTAACATTAATTCCGAGCCAGTAGAAGTGGCGTTTAAAAGGAATGGACAAGCTAAAAAGAATAAGCAAATAACATAAAATTTCGTTTTTAATATTTTTAGCGGATGAATGAATGATACTAAATAAGTTATTAAAAGAATCGATAAAAAATGCATTATTGAAATGATAAAATTATGTTGTATTACCTCTTCCGCACTATATTTAACTGTACTTCTAAGGATATTAGCACAATGAATATAGACGAAATGCATATATACTGGGGTCATTAATTGAATACAAAAAAGTGCCATAGTCGTTTTTTTTATTTACTTTTTCAGTATAGATTAGACAGGCATTAAGTTTTGTTTTACTTATTTTTAAATTAGCTAAAAGTTGATGTAATTCTCTTTTAGCATCAGCAAAATCTGGTGTTTCTCTTAAAGATGTTCTTGCTACCACTCCCACTAGAGCAATTATTGCCCCAATCCAAAAAGCCATTCGCCAATTTAAATAATGCGAAAGTGAAAGATTTGAGACAAATAAAGCACTACTCACTCCCATTGCCATAAAGACATAGGCAACAGAACATGCTGAATATACTTTAGGAGGTGGAATAAGTTCCGTTATATAAATTTCAGCTCCCACCGCTTCTCCCATGGAAGATATGCCTTGAAGGGCACGACATGCAGTGACGAGAACTGAAGCCCAAATACCTATTTGATCGTAAGTTGGTAAATTAGCCATTATCACGCAACAAACAGACATTAAAGAAGTTGTAATAACTATAGTAGATTTACGACCATATTTATCGCCAAGGTATCCTATTAACATAGCACCTATTGGACGAAACAGAAAAGTGGTAGAGAAAGAGAAAGCACTCAGTAAACGTCCTGAAAGACTATCATTGGTTGAAAAAAATAAACCATTCAGCAGAACTGCCATATGGACATATAGCATTAAATCAAAATATTCAAGAAACGTACCGATGGAGAGTAACCCAACCGCTTGTTTCTGCTCTTTAGTTAAATTTGTATCATTTTTTTTCACATAAATACCATTAGTTAATCACCTAATAAATAGGATTAACCAATAATATGTTCTACGCAAGTTCTTTTTTAATAATTGTTAATATTAAAATTATTTTGTGATATTATTGACATAAATAGATTTACTCTCTTAATTTACCATTAAATTTTTTGGCAATAATTGTGACAATTTCTTGGCTCAATAAATGCAAATCCTCTTCATTTAATGTTCGATTATCCATTTGTAGTTGAACTTTAATTGCCACCGATTTTTTCCCCAACTCTATCTTATCTCCCAAATAAATATCAAATAAATCAACAGATTTGATGATCTTTTTATTAAAATTCTTGATAGATGATAATATTTCCCCAACTTGTTGGTTTTCATCCACCACAAAAGCATAATCTCTAGTAGTTGGTTGAAAATCTGAAATAATTAATTCCTCTCTTTTACCAAATTTTGGTTTAGCAAAGGGTAAATTAGCGATATTTAACTCAAAAGCGAATACATCCACATCTATCTCAAAACGTTTCAATATGGATGGATGTATTTGCCCAAAATATGCTATCACATTCTTACCAAGATTTATAATACTAGATTTCGTTGGATGATAATATGGTAAATTAATCGCAGTAAATTGACATTTATCAATAGATAAACCAACATAATTTAGTACATTTTCCAAATCATATTTAATATCAAAAACATCGATTAACCTAGCTTCAGCATGGCAATCTTTAGCATTATACTGCCCACATCTTACCGAAGCAACAAAGTTAGATTCGCCCTCTAGGGTGCAAGAATTAAAGATTGGCCCTAATTCCATTAAGGCAAGATCCTTAATGGATCTTGCTAAATTTTTTTGTAAACATTTTAATAAATTAGGAATAATGCTAGGACGCATATAATTACTATCAATCGAGATAGGATTTAATATTAATAATTCGTTATTTATTGGAGCAAATAATTTTGCTATTTCACTATCCATAAATGAATTAGTCACTACTTCGTCATATCCGCTATTTGCCAAAATTCTTTTAATATCTGAGGCTCTTTTTTGTTCTTTAGGTATAATTCTAGTGAATTCCATTTTTGGTAAGGCAATTGGCTCTAGCTTATCATAACCGTAAATACGCACTATTTCTTCTACAATATCTTCCTTAATTGATATATCATGTCGCCAAGATGGTATAGTAAGCTTAAGAATATCACCTAAAACTATTACACCAAAGCCAAGATTATCTAAAATATCACAAATTTCTACCGTATCTAGGGTCAGACCAGAAATTTTAGCTAGACAATTAATAGGAAATTCCAATAATTTTTTAGCTGGCAAGTCCCCTTGGAAGATGGAATCAGAAGCCTCACCACCACAAATTACTTGAATCATCTCAGTTGCAATATTAAGTGCTGTCAAAGTAAATTCTTGATCAATATTGCGCTCAAAACGGTATCTTGAGTCAGTGTCAAGTTGCAGTCTCCTACCAGTTCTAGTAATAGGTTTAGCAGAAAAAGTGGCGGCTTCTAGCACGATATTTTGCGTAAGAAATTCGCAAGCTGTCCCTGCTCCGCCCACTATACCTGCGAGACTAAGGATATTTTCATCATCCTGAACTACTAAATCCCCCTCTTCTAAATTATACTCTTTACCATTTAAAGCTAAGAATTTAATTTTTTCTTTCAAGGCAACTACTTGCACATTATCTGATAATTTGCTTCTATCATAGGCGTGCATCGGTTGTCCAAAACTATATGATATATAATTAGTAACGTCTACTATTGCTGAAATAGGTTTTAAACCAATATTATACAATAATTGTTTTAACCATTCAGGGCTTACTTTATTTTGCAAATTTCGTATTTCTCTCAAAGAAAACAATGGGGTGGCTTGATTATCTTCCACAGTCAATTTTAGCGTCGATTGGTAAGTACCTAAAATCTTTGACGCGCTTAATTCTTTCAACTTCCCTATATTTTTAGCAGCAAGATCCCTAGCTATACCGTAAACTCCCAGTGCATCACCTCGGTTCGGAGTAATATTAATATCAAATACTGGATCATCTATTCCATAGTATTTTATCAGCGACTCCCCTATTTCTGCATCGCTCGGCAATTCGATTATCCCTTCTGAATCGCTACCAAGTAGTAACTCCTCTTCAGAGCACATCATGCCACAGCTTTTTTCCCCTCTTATTACCGATTCTTTAATTTTAAATTTACCATTTGGAATCTCAACCCCAACTTTTGCCAGTACTACTTTGATACCAGCTCTAGCATTGCTTGCACCACAAACTATCTGCACAACCCCTTCCTTGGTTAGAACTTCACATATTTTAAGCTTGTCTGCAGATGGGTGGGGATTAGTACTTAATATATGGGCGACTTCAAAAACTTGTAACTCTCCTCTTCGATCTACTATTTCTTCGACTTCAAGCCCAAGTGCAGTCAAGCTACTGGCAATATCCATAACTTCATTATCAGTCTCTAGGAATTTTTTTAACCATGATAAAGTAAATTTCATCTTGTTAGCCCCCCTGCTATAGTTGGTAGATCAAAAGCAGAAAAATTATAGTGTTTTAGCCACCTTATATCACCTTCAAAAAACTGCCTCAAATCCTTAATACCATATTTTAACATAGCAAAACGCTCCACACCTAAACCAAAAGCAAAACCTTGATATTTCTTACTATCTATATTGACATTTTCAAGAACATTTGGGTGAATCATTCCACAACCAAGAACTTCAAGCCATTTGCTCGCACCTTCCATTCTAATATCAACCTCTGCAGATGGCTCGGTAAAAGGAAAAAAACTTGGTCTAAAACGCACTTCTATGTTTGATTGTTCAAAGAAATCTTGGATCAATTCAGTAATAATATATTTTAAATGTCCCATATTGATGTTTGCATCCATTACTAATCCTTCAATTTGATGAAACATTGGGGAGTGTGTCATATCTGAATCAGAACGATACGTCCTGCCTGGTGCAATAAACCTAAAGGGTGGTTTTCCTTCCTGCATTGTCCTAATTTGGATTGGTGAAGTATGAGTGCGGAGTAACATAGATTCCCTACCCTCTTGCCGTGCTAGGTAAAAAGTATCGTGCATTTGACGAGCTGAATGATCTTCATAAAAATTAAGAGCAGTAAAATTGTACCAATCATTCTCAATGGTAGGCCCTACTTTGATTGTCAAACCGAATTTTGCAAATATTTGCATTAATTCTTCAGTCGCTTGAGTAATTGGATGTATGCTTCCTTGCTTATATTTCCTAGATGGGATGGAAAGATCAGTTTTCTCTTCAGTAAATCGTTTATTTAACTCTAGCTCTTCTAATATTCTTTGTTGGGTTTGCAACAGGCTAGTTATCTCTTCTTTAAGCGCATTAACTACTTCACCTAATTTTTTTCGTTCATTAGAATCAAGGCTACCAAGCTTTTTCATTTCTTGATTTAGCAAACTTTGTTTACCAAGAAACTCTACCCTGATTTTTTGTAAATCTTCTAGGGTCTTTGTTAAAAGTATTTTTTCTTGTGCAAGTTCTAATATTTTATTAAGATTATCCATAATAACTTAAGTAATTAATTAAACATATAGTTGATAAAAGCAATATTAGCTTGGTATTGACTACTGGTGCATTCGATTGGATTCGAACCAACGACCTTTGCCTTCGGAGGGCAACGCTCTATCCAGCTGAGCTACGAATGCTTAAATATTGTCTAGCTGTTATAATAACTAGAAAAACAGCTAATCAAAGGTTAATTATTCCTGCAAAATCTGAAATGATTTGAACTCTATAAAGCTAATCTTTAACATTGATTATTGGGTGGGGCGAATGACGGGTCTTGAACCCGCGACCCTCAGATCCACAATCTGATGCTCTAACCAACTGAGCTACATCCGCCATTTATATTCGTGCTATAGTAAATTATGCTTGCATTTAAGTCAAGTATAATTAAATTATGAAATAAATTTATTCAAAGTAGTTATTTAAGGAAGTTAATATAATGCTTAATTTACAATTTCGTTGCTTTTATAATATAAAATCTCTAAATAATTTATTAATACTTAATTATTATAACTAAAAACCTCTTATAAATACTCCCTCATATGTTATGCTAATAATTATAAGATAATTTTTACAAGAGAGGCATTATGTCGAATAATACTGAAACGGATTTTGTTAAACTAATTCACGATGCCACCAAACCTAATAATAAACTTTCAATTGATACAAATGGAAAATTATGCGTTAAAAAAACTTCTATCTTCCGTTCTCTATTCCCAAAAAAAAAGCTAATAATTGAGAATTTAAATCATAACAACAAAGAAATTTGTACCGCATTAAAAAAGATGTATTACAGCGAAAATAATAGTGATGTGGAAGCAAGTTTAAAATTTCAGAAGCAGATTAATAAAATTACGGGAAAAAAACTGGCAACACTTGATTTTATAACAGAAATTACAAAATCTTGGATGACTGATCTACCTGATAGTACAAAAAAATTAAAATTAAATGAGTTAACTCTAATAGGCACCCACGATTCTGGAGCGTACCAGCTAGCAAAGAATGTAAAAGATAAAAGTTTTATAGGTAGATTAACTGCTTTTATATTATCAATTCCAATTGTAAAATCAGTTATAGAAAACGTTGCACTTACCCAAAATAAGTCAATCCATCAACAACTAAATGCAGGGGTTAGACAACTTGATTTGCGGTTGGCCGTGGGGGAAGATAATCAAATCTACATATCACATACCTTTAAAACAGTACAGCTTGAGGAGGCTCTTAAGGAAATAAAAGATTTTATGGATAAAAACCCAAAGGAAATAGTTGTAATTAATGTCAAACCAGACTATCCCCATCGCAAAGGATTTGACGTTTCTGATAATATAATAAAAACACAAGAGCTATTTAAAACGCATTTCAGTCAAATGATATTAAGCCCAGATCAAGAGATGGGTACTGTGGGTGAAATGCAAGAGACAGGAAAAAGAGTCGTCCTATACGCAAATGATGTATTGCGACGAGAACAACCAAATCAAGATAATGCTATATTTCGTACTGGCGATAATGAGGTGTGGCCAGAAACTCCTAATATAGATAAAGTGATAGGGAAAATTAAGGAATATTATCAAAAGAAAGAGGAGAAAAAGGAGAAATATGAATATGAATATATATCATTTAACTCTACACCTGACGTAGGTGCAACAGTTAAAAATATATTAACCAACAATACTTTGCAAGATTCTGGTAAAAAAATACAAAAAAGTAAATTAGCTGAATTAGGAGATACGATTGAGAAACATAAACCAGCTGCTGTAATGTTCGATGCACCTAAAAAAAGCACCGTTCAATGGCTAATAAGAGAAAATAATAAACGAAGTTCTGAAAAAAATAATACCGGCAAGAGTATATAATAATTTTTTATAGCTTAAGCATTCTATGGTTTTATGAAAGCTGATTGCTTAAGCTGTAACTATCCATTATGCTAAAGAAAATCGCTGGATTTATTCATTAACTTTCAAGATTCAAGGGCAAGTCACTTGTATTAGTAAGATTACAACGACGAAGTAACATAGCATCTCCATAACTAAAGAAGCGCATTTTTTGCTCTATCGCATATCCATACATGTCTACTATTTTGTTATAGCCAGCAAATGCACATACCAAGATATATAACGTTGATTTTGGTAAATGAAAATTGGTAACTAGTGCATCAACTATTTGAAATTTGAAGCCTGGTCTGATAAAAATTGCTGTTTCAGTCTCGGTCGCCTGCACTCTCTCTTCCACTGCTGCACTTTCTAAAGCTCTCAACGAGGTTGTTCCAATTGCTATGATACGCCTATTTTCTTTTTTAGCCTTATTGATAATATCTGCAGCTTGAATATCTATATGATAATATTCGGAATGCATTTTATGTTGTTCTATTTCCTCAGTTTTGACTGGTAAAAACGTCCCTGCCCCAACATGTAAAGTAACAAAAGTAGTTTCAATATTTTTTGCTTTAATTAATGCTAGCAATTCTTCGGTAAAATGTAATCCTGCAGTTGGAGCTGCCACTGCTCCAACTTTATTATTATAAATTGTTTGATAGCGATTATCATCATCTGATTCATTTTCCAGCCTTTTAACATAAGGAGGCAAAGGTATCTGACCATTTTTTTCTAAAAATTCAAAAACTGAAATATTATCCAAATCAAATTGAACTTCTAATTGCCCCATGCCAATTTTTTTACTAATAATTATTTTATTGTTATCAAAATTAAAGTAATCACCTTCATTTAGCCTTTTAGAAGGCTTAGCGAAACATTGCCAGTAATTGTCACTTATTTGCTTACTTAAATATAAATCAATCTTTTTTGCATTTTTATATAATGTTAATTTGGTCTTAATAACCTTAGTGTCATTAAATACTATCAAATCTGAAGGTAATAAATAATCAATTATATTATAAAATTTAGTTTTAATTAGACTATTATTTAAATTTGTCACCAGCAAATCTGATTCATCTCTCTTTTTTGCTGGCTGTTGCGCTATTAGCTCAGGTGGTAAAATAAAATCAAAATCGGATAATTTCATTTAATTCTGCTCTACATTGACCATCTCTGAATCGCTAATCTCTAAATCCACCTCTTCTTCGGTTTCCTCTGAACTATCAACAATTAACGACGCAGAAACTACTTTTTCCTCTTTTTCCGTTTTAAACAATATAACGCCACTAGTATTGCGACCAGTGATACGCACAGATTCAAGCTTACACCTAATTAATTTGCCATTATTGGTAATTAGCATTAACTCATCAGTTCTCGAGACTGGTAATACTCTCACAACCAAACCAGTTTTGTTAGATACATCCATATTAACTATACCACTACCACCACGGTGAGTAATTCTGTACTCATATGCAGAACTTCTTTTGCCAAAACCATTTTCTGCTACAGTCAATATAAATTCTTCTGAGATAGCCATCTCCAAAATACGTTCTTTACTAAGGGTTACATTAAACTGTTCAGAAGTACAATCTTTAGATATAGCTATCTCTAATCTATTTTCTAATGGAATTGATAAATATTCTTCTCTTTCTTCCATCGTGCATGTAATCCCTTTTAGGATGGTCATAGAAACCACCTCATCATCTGAAGCAATTTTCATACCTCTCACTCCATCAGAAGTACGGCTTTTGAAGACTCTAACTGCACTAGCTGGGAATCTGATTGCCTTGCCAGCCTTGGTTGCCAACAAAACATGTTCTTCGTCCTTACAGACTCGTACATCTATTAAGTGGTCATTATCATCAAGCCTAATCGCTATTTTACCATTAGACTGAATACGTTTAAAATCTGATAAATCATTTCTTCTTACATTACCTTTGCTGGTAGCAAAAATAATATTTAAATCATCCCATTCCTCTTGATTTTCAGGTAGTGGCATAATATTATTAATATGCTCACCTTCTTTTAGAGGTAACATATTAACAATTGGCCGCCCCTTGCTTTGAGGAGTCCCGAGTGGTAATTTGTATAATTTTAAACTATAAACCTGCCCAATATTGGAGAAAAATAGCATTGGAGTGTGGGTACTACCAACAAATATCTGAGTAGTAATATCTTCGTCTCGCATCGAAAGTCCAGATCTACCTTTTCCTCCTCGATTTTGCGCCCTATAAGTGGCAAGAGGTACGCGCTTGATATACCCTCCAAGAGTGACGGTTACTACCATTTCTTCCCGCTGGATTAGATCTTCAATATCTTGGTCAAAATCACCCATTTCAATACTGGTGAGACGTGGGGTGGCAAACTCATCTTTAATTCTAATTAGTTCATTTTTTAAAATTTCTAAAAGACGTGTACGTGATCCTAAAATTTCATTATAACCAATAATTTCTTGTGCAATTTCTGTAAGATCATTTTCTAATTTACTTTTTTCCATTGCAGTTAGACGTTGTAAACGCATTTCAAGGATTGCCTTGGCTTGTGTTTCAGTAAATGAGCATTTACCGTCATTGGTTACCATTGCCCTATCATCAACAAGCTTTATTAAATCAATAATATTTGCAGCATTCCAACTTCGTTGCATAATTTTTTCTTTAGCACTAGCAGGATCATCAGATGATTTAATAAGTCTAATGATTTCATCAATATTATTAACTGCAATCATCAGACCTAATAAAATATGAGCCCTGTCACGCGCCTTATTTAATAAATATATTGTCCTACGAGTAATTACTATTTCTCTAAAATTAACAAAAGCTATTATTACTTCCTTTAAGTTCATGACTTTTGGTAGACCATCTTTTAAAGCTAGCATAATCACACCAAAGCTGGTTTGTAATTGAGTGTAGGAATATATTTGATTAAGCACTACTTCTGCTACAGCATCTCTTTTTATTTCAACTACTACCCGCACTCCTGCTTTATTAGATTCATCCCTTAAATCACTAATACCTTCTATGCGTTTTTCCTTAACTAATTCAGCAATTTTTTCAACCAATTTTGCCTTATTAACCATATATGGGATTTCTGTAATAATAATAGCCTGTCTATTATTAGGCATATCTTCAAATTCGGCACGCCCTCTAGTTAAGATGCTCCCCCTACCTGTTAAGTAAGCTGACCTAATACCGTGCATACCTAAAATAATACCACCAGTGGGGAAATCTGGGCCTTTCACTACCGACAATAGATCTAATAATTCAATTTCGTTATTATCAACATAAAGGCAACAAGCATCAATAATCTCTCCAAGATTATGAGGAGGTATATTAGTAGCCATACCGACTGCAATACCATTTGTTCCATTCACCAAAAGATTAGGAAACATTGATGGTAGCACCACTGGTTCTCTCTCAGAACCATCATAGTTTGGCACAAAATCAACCGTTTCTTTGTCAAGATCTTCAACTAAAGTATGGGTAACTTTTGCAAGTCTAGATTCGGTATATCTCATAGCTGCAGCAGAGTCTCCATCTGTTGAGCCAAAATTACCCTGACCATCGACAAGTGGTAATCTCAAAGAAAAATCTTGAGCCATTCTGACCAATGAATCATAAATTGCTGAATCACCATGAGGATGGTATTTACCCATTACATCACCGACAATTCTTGCGGATTTACGGTAAGGTTTATTAAAATGGTTTGATGATTCATACATTGCATAAAGGATTCTACGATGCACTGGCTTTAAGCCATCTCGTACGTCTGGAATAGCTCTACTGACAATTACGCTCATTGCATAATCTAAGTAAGAGTTTTTCATCTCATCTTCAATGCTAATTGATATTAAATTTTGATGTTCTGAATTAGTCACGGATTAAACCTACAATGCTGGAATATTAAATATTTAGAAAAAATGATTACTAACACAGCATTTTAGCTGGAAATAGTATTTTTTTCAAGTAAGATTTATGATTATTAATCAAGATGATTATATTGAACTAATGTTAAATTAGGATTAATCTAATTTAAACAATTAATACCACCATTCTAGGTTTACAGGATCGAAATGTTATTATATAGTTATATTGAGTGTATTTTAGATCGTAAACGCTCATATACACTTAGAATAATTAGGTCAATGAGATATAACAAAATTTTGATATTACAAAAATATTATAAATGATAAAACTTACTATAAATGATATTGAAGTTGAAGTAGAACAAGGCACAACAGTTTTTCGTGCTTGCACTAAACTTGGTATAGAAATCCCACATTTTTGCTTCCATGAACGTTTGAAGATTGCTGGTAATTGCCGTATGTGCTTGGTGGATATGGAAAAATTTCCTAAACCTATTGCCTCTTGTGCTATGCCTGCTAGTGAAGGAATGGTGATTCGCACTAATACGGAAAATGTTAAAAAAGCTCGTGAAGGAGTGATGGAATTTTTATTGATTAATCACCCTTTAGATTGTCCTATTTGCGATCAAGGCGGTGAATGCGATCTGCAGGATCAAGCGTTTAAGTACGGCAAAGGCACGAATAGATTTTCTGAAAATAAAAGAGCTATTACTGATAAATACATGGGCCCCTTGATCAAGACCCAAATGACTAGGTGCATACAATGTACTAGATGCATAAGATTTGCCACTGATATAGCAGGAGTGCAAGAACTAGGAGCTATTTATAGAGGTGAAAATATGGAAGTTACTTCTTATCTTGATCGTAGCCTTGATTCTGAGCTTTCTGGTAATATTATAGATGTTTGCCCTGTTGGGGCTTTAAATTCCAAACCCTACTCTTTCAAGGCGAGAGGCTGGGAATTAACTAAAACTCCGTCCATAGACATCCATGACGCTCAAGGTTGCAACATTTGGATTCATACTCGTGCTTCTGAAGTAATGCGGATATTACCTAAGGTGAACGATGAGATAAATGAAGAATGGATCAGTGATAAAGCAAGATTTGCCTATGATGGTTTGAAATATCAGAGACTAGATTCTCCTTATATCAGACAAAATGGCAAATTAGTTGAAGCTTCATGGCAGGATGCTATTGAACTAGTATCAAATAAATTGAACTCTACCGCTGGTAGCCAAATGGCCGCAATAGCTGGTCTGCTTGCCTGTACTGAATCAATGTTTTTACTAAAGACTCTACTACAAAAAATGGGATGCAATAATTTTGATAATAACCAGCTTAATTATAAAATAGATCTAACAGGTAGGAAAAATTATTTATTTAATACCAAAATTTCCGACCTACATAAAGCAGATTTATGTTTAATAATAGGTGCGAATATCAGACAGATAGCACCTGTTCTTAATGCTCGTCTTGGCGTTCTTCAAAGAGAAGGGCAGTTAAAAATATCAAGAATTGGTAATATTTCCGATCAAACTTACCATATAAATGATTTAGGTGTTCAGCCCAGTATAATTAAAGCGATAATCAAAGGAGAACATGAATTTGCTAGGCAGTTAGAGCAAGCCAAGAATCCAATGATAATCGTTGGAGACGGCGTATATTCTAGGGCGGATGGGTTTGCTATTTTATCGCTTATTCATGAGCTAGTTGATAAATATAAAATCATGCGAGAGGATTGGAATGGCTTTAACATACTCCATAATCACGCATCAATGGTTGGTGGTTTAGATATAGGATTCAGCCCACATGATGGTGGTTATAATACTGAAGAAATTATGCAAAAATCACAATCAGGTGATATTAATTTCATATATTTGCTAGGTAGCGATGAAATTGATATGAGTAAGATAAAATCATCTTTTATCGTCTATCAAGGTCATCATGGTGACAATGCTGCTAATTTAGCTGATGTCATTTTTCCAGCTAGTGCCTATACCGAAAAAGAGGCGATTTATGTTAATTTTGAGGGGCGCCCTCAAAGTACCAAAATAGCAATGAATCCTCTAGGGCAAGCCAAAGAAGATTGGGTTATTATTAAAAATTTAGCTGATAATTTAGGGGTTGATTTAGGAATAAATAGTTTAATTGACATAAGAAATAAGCTTGCTACAGAATTTCCAATATTTACCAATCTTGATAAAATAGCAGATAGCGATTTCGTCAAATTTACCTCCAAGGATAATTTACTTGAAGATGATATAATAACCAAACCTATAAATTACTACATGACAGATTCAATTAGCAGGATTTCTGCCACCATGGCAAAATGTGCAGAAGACAAAAAAATAAGAGAACAAGTCGCATGATAGAATTATTTCAACAATATCTAGTGCCATTAATCATCATTGCTTTGAAAATTTTATCAATTACTATACCGCTTTTACTTTGCGTTGCCTATCTTACCTACGCTGAACGCCGAGTGATAGGGTTAATGCAATTGAGAAAAGGACCAAACGTTACTGGTCCTTTTGGTCTGTTGCAACCGATTGCTGATGCTGTAAAACTTCTATTTAAAGAATATATTATACCCAATCCAGCTAATAAAATATTATTTACCTTAGCACCAATGATTACCTTTATACTAAGCCTAATTGGCTGGGCGGTAATACCTTTTGATAAAACATTTGTACTATCTAATATAAATGTTGGAGTACTATACATCATGGCGGTTTCTTCTTTGGGGGTGTATGGTATAATCATTGCTGGGTGGGCAAGTAATTCAAAATATGCTCTATTTGGTGCTGTTCGGGCTTCGGCACAAATGATCTCATATGAAGTCTCGATAGGGCTAGTGATTGTCACTGTGCTACTTACCACAGGAACGCTTAATCTTTCAGAGATTGTTGAAAAACAACAATTATTACCTTGGTGGGTGGATCTGATTTTACTACCTATGGCGGTAATCTTCTTCATATCAGTACTTGTGGAAACTAATAGATTACCTTTTGATTTATCCGAAGCTGAATCTGAACTAGTTGCAGGTTATAATGTCGAATATTCTTCTATGAGCTTTGCCTTATTTTTTCTAGGTGAATATGCCAATATGATTTTAGTTAGTGGTATGACCACCACGTTTTTTTTAGGAGGATATTTGCCACCTTTTGGTCTTAAGATACTGAATTTCCTGCCTGGCTTTGTTTGGTTTATCTTAAAAATTTGTGGTTTGTTATTTTGTTTTTTATGGATAAGAGCAACTTTGCCTAGATATCGCTACGACCAGCTAATGCGTTTAGGTTGGAAAATATTTTTACCTTTTAGTTTATTTTGGGTAGTATTAGTATCAAGCGTTCTGATGCTCACTGATAATTTACCAAAATAAACGATTATTCCATACAAGACTTTACTCCTAACTTCTTTTTAAATATCAATCCTACTAATTATATTTAATATCGTTTAACCACTAGATCCGCCTAGATATATCGGATATAAAGTTGTTTATAAGCATATTCCACTCATATACAAAAAGTAAAAAACTAATTTATGATAAACCCAATACAAACTTTCGATAAAAATCATTAAATTACCGTTAAATTCACTTAAATATTGCAATTAATAAAAAAATAATCTATTTTACTCTCGCTGCTAAATAAATAATATTCTATACTGAATAATTACTAACCTTAACGATTATATTATTGAAAAATATTTATGAATAACAGGCAAAATAATAGAAGCAATAGATTTGTAAATACCCTACTTGTGGGGGGGTCACTTGCTTCAATAATAATCGGCTCCGCCTTTGCATAATGCTTTATATTGTAGGAATAAAGAAATTGCAAAGCTTTTAATTGCGAAAGATGCTGATTTTAATGTTACAAATAATAAGGGAGATACGTTTTTAGATTATACTTATAATTGGGAGCATAAAGATATATTAGGTCTTTTACTCCAAAGTTGGGTAGATAATAAAAAAAGTAGACAAATTAGATGAATTAAACAAATAGGGGAATAAAATGACTAAAGAAGAACAAGAATTATTGAACGATAAATTATTTAACGCGATATACAATAATAATATTGTGGGGGTAAAATCTTGGATAATACAAGGTGCGGATCTTAATGTTAAAAATAATTATGGAGAAACGCCTTTGCATAATGCTATATCAGGTAGGTATAAAGAAATTGTGGAGTTTTTAATTGCGAATGGTGCTGATGTTAATATGTCAAGTAAGAATGGATATACGCCTTTACATACAGCTTCACATTTTGGGAATAAAGAAATTGCGGAGATATTAATTGCGAAAGGTGCGAATGTTAATATTAAAAATATATATGTAGAAACGCCTTTACATATAGCTTCACGTTTGGGGAATAAAGAAATTGCGGAGATATTAATTACGAATGGTGCGGATGTTAATATTGACGATAAGTATGGACATACGCCTTTACATATAGCTTCACGTTTGGGGAATAAAGAAATTGCGGAGATATTACTTGCGAAAGGTGCGGGTGTTAATGTTAAAAATAATTGTGGAGAAACGCCTTTACATATAGCTTCACGTTTTGGGTATGAAGAAATTGCGGAGATATTAATTGCGAAAGGTGCGGATGTTAATATTAAAAATAATGATGGGGTTACATCGTTACATTATGTGTCGGAGTATGATTATGAAAAAATCGTGAAGCTTTTAATTGACAATGATGCGGATCTTAATGTTAAAAATAATTATGGAGAAACGCCTTTACATACAGCTTCACGTTTTGGGCATAAAGAAATTGCGGAGATATTAATTACGAATGGTGCGGATCTTAATGTTAAAAATTATGGTGGGAGTACGCCTTTGGATGTAGCTTTATTTTGGAATGTTCAAGACATTGTGGATATATTAGCGGATGTAGATTTTAATTGCGAATGATGCGGATAAAAAGGAGTAGTAGAGGAGCGACGAGAAGTGCCAGTAGCAGTTCTCGTCGCAACTAGTAGTTCCACCGCCAGCAGTATGTGATATTAATATGGGTGGTTTTAAAAGATTTAGAAGAAATAACATATCCAGCACCGCCAGCAACAGGAGCAGAGGATGTTGATATTGGACCGCCAGCAGTAAATTTAGCACGACAAGAAGTTGCTACTAGAGTTATTCAAAATTTTAGGCGAAGACTACTAAAGCAGAGGGTATTAGAAGTAGTAGTACAATCCGAAGTAGAATACTTAGATGGCGTAAAAGAATTATTTAAAGATACGGAAGAAGAGCGAGAACGAATGATAGTGGGCGAGGCAAGAGAGGAGGTAATGCCAATAGTACTATAGCACTAGATAAACCTATTGCCACCCACAAGCAGCGGAGGAAGAAAACAGTTAAATCAAACACAGGAGAGTCAAGAACAATCTCTAGGTCAACAAACTAAGACCACCCAAAAAAAGCAGTTAATCCAAGAGTACACACAGGAACAGCCTGAAATATCTATGGCAGAACTATCTTGTGTTATTGATAGATTCATGGTTAATGCAAATCAAATTTTAGAAGGGCATTTGGCTAAACATAGCTTTGGCAATAGTAAAATTGGAAATATTGCAATGGCTGCGAGTGATGATGATACCATTATTAGCACTCCAAAAGGTGTTTGGGTTCAACCATATTATGCTCAATCTAATCAAAAAACTAAAAACAGTTTTTTGGGTTATAATGGGAAATCTACAGGTGGGGTCATTGGTTTTGATGCCAATGCCAATGAGAATTTAATTCTTGGTGGTGCCGTGGTGCCGTCACCTTTGTTGGAACTGATATGAAGTTTAAATGTCTCAAACAAGGTGATAAAACCAAAATTAACACTTTATTATTCTCTTTATATTTACAACAATAACTAGCGAAGCAATTTTCTGTTCAAGCTATCGTTTCTTTGGGTTCTAGTACAGTTAAGAGCAAGTCTAAGAAGGTCAGTACCTAAATCACTTGATGCTAGTGGCTACCAAAACAGCATATGGCAAATACAATTCTGCCTATCATGGTGCTCAGGTACTACTGTCATACCGTGCTAAAGTTTCAGATTCAGTATTCTTTATACCGCAAATTGGGGTGTGTTACTCATCGTTTAATAGCACTGGCTATACTGAAATTGGCATTACCAACCAAAATTTGACTGTCAACAGCAAGCCTAATAACAATATTCAAGGAATTATCGGTGCTAGAGTGCAAGGTACATATAATATTCGAGGCGTTTCAATTAATTCTGAAATACATAGTTTTCCATATCAGCAATTAATTAATAATAATAAAGGAAAAGTTGCGGTTCAACTTAACGGTATGCCTAGCCCCTTTATTATAATATCTAATAACAAAGTAAATAGTCTTGTAAATCTTGGTCTTAGCGTAAACGTTAAGCACAAATAGATGGATATAATATTGGTTATGATGCAACGGTCAGTAAAGGCTACATTGCAAATTCTGTTAATTTAAAAGTACTGATAAATTTCTAATCTAATTTATTTTTAAGTATAGCTTAGCTGAAATGACCTTAGCACAGATTAGTAGTAAATACCGCGTTCATGCAACACAAATACAAGTGTGGAAAAAAGAGGTATAGAAAATTTAGTTAATGGTTTTCAGGTTAAGCCAGCCACAAAGGATCTAAAACAGCAAGATTTGATAAAACAATTATAAGCAAATAGGTCAGTTAAGCGTTGAACGTGAATGGCTGAAAAAATCTACATTGTTTGAACTCGGAAACTAGAAAAAATATGATTGATAATAATTGTAAGAATCTCAGCATTGCTAAGCTTTGATAATTTTAAATACCGTAAAGGAGGCAAAGAATGCGATAACAGATTACATAACTGTTTATAACAATAAAAAGACGCACCAATCCTTGGAATATTTTACTCCACAACAGGTATATTTAACTCAAAATATTAGGTAATATGATAATATAAATTATATCTCATAATTTTTAGTATAGGCAAATAGAACAACCTCAGTAAATCATTTTAAGGCAACTCTTATATCGAATTGAGGTTAACTAGAAGCTACGACCAAAGATTTTTCATTTTATTAAAAAAACTAGCATCATCATCTTTATCAACTTCTAATTCTTGCTCAAATGCTTCTAGTAGCTCTTTTTGTTTTTTTGTAAGAGTTTTTGGTATTTCAATATGTATGTGGGCAAGCATATCACCTCTAACTGACGATCTAACTTTGGTCATACCTTTACCTTTTAACTTAAGTCGTTCACCATTTTGCGTACCAGCTGGTATTGTGAGTTTTACCTTTCCACCATCGATATTTGGTACTTCTACTTCTCCGCCTAAAGTAGCTTTTATAAAGTTAATTGGCAATTGACAATGTAGATTATCTCCATCAACTTTATAAAGATCATGTTTTTTAATATTAACAAAAACATATAAATCGCCATTACTGCCACCCCTTGATCCAGCTTCGCCTTCACCCATCAATCTAATTTTAGTTCCCACCTCAATTCCAGCAGGAATATTTACCAATAAATTTCTATGTTGAGCATAACGTCCATTACCTTTGCATCGTTTACAAGGATTTTTAATAATTGCTCCCAAACCTTGGCATTTACCGCAACTTTGCTCTAATGTAAAGAAACCTTGTTGTATTCTAGTGACCCCTCTTCCACCGCAAGCATCACAAGAAACCATATCAATATTAGTTTCAGATCCCTTACCGTTGCACGTGCTACACTTCGCTTCGCTAGTAAAGCTGATATTTTTTTCCACACCACTGAATGCCTCTTCTAAGGTAATAGTGACGTCATATTTTAAGTCTGCTCCCCTAACGCTAGCCGATGGACGTTGAGGTCTTCTTGCCCCTGCACCCATAAAATCATTAAAAAAATCACCAAATATATCATTGACATCATGCTGAAACCCAGCATTAGCATTTTGTCTACCTGCTGATGAACCTCCAGAATTTTGGAATCCTTCATGCCCAAAACGATCATAAGCAGCTCTTTTTTGCTCATCTTTCAAAATATCATAAGCAGCACTGATTTCTTTAAACTTTTTTTCTGCTTCTTTATCGGTAGTATTAACGTCAGGATGGTATTTCCTAGCCAGTTTAAGGTAGGCTTGTTTTAGATCAGCTTGAGTACAAGATTTGCTAACCCCAAGTATTTCATAATAATCTTTTTGACTAGGTGTAGACATACATAATATTTGATTTTAGTTACTGAAGAGTTTAAAACGGAGTAATAGTTACGCATTACTCCGCACTCACATTATTGATTATTAATTAATATTTTTTAACTTACATCTTCGTAATTAGCGTCCACCACTTTTTCATCAGAATCTTTTGGTTTATTATCGCTATCTTCTTGAGATTCAGATTTATACATAGCTTCGCCAATTTTCATACTACTAGTCATAAGAATACCAGTTTTTACTTTAATCTCTTCAGAATCTTCTGACTCTAAAACAGATTTTAATTGTGCTATAGCATCTTCTACTTCTTGTTTATCATTATTCGAGATCTTGCTTTCATACTCTTGTAACGTCTTTTCAGTTGAATATATCAAGCTATTTGCACTATTTTTAGCCTCAATTAATTCACGCCGTTTTTTATCCTCAGTAGCATTTTTTTCCGCATCTTTAACCATTTGGGATATTTCTGCATCATTTAATCCTCCAGAGGCTTGGATAGTTACTTTTTGTTCCTTACCGCTAGCCTTATCCTTAGCAGAAACGTGTACTATACCATTGACATCTATATCAAAAGTTACCTCAATTTGAGGTGTACCACGTGCTGCAGGAGGTATCCCATCAAGATTAAATTGACCAAGCAATTTATTATCAGATGCAATTTCCCTCTCTCCTTGGAACACTCTAATCGTCACTGCGTGCTGATTATCATCTGCAGTAGAGAAGACCTGACTCTTTTTAGTTGGGATAGTAGTATTGCGATCGATCAATCTAGTAAAAACCCCACCTAGAGTCTCTATCCCTAAGGATAGTGGGGTTACATCTAGCAATAATATATCGGTCACTTCTTTGTTGAGAACTCCTCCTTGAATAGCCGCACCAAGTGCAACTACTTCATCAGGATTTACTCCTCTATGTGGTTCACGACCAAAAAACTCTTTAACTCTCTCAATTACTTTTGGCATTCTAGTCATACCACCAACAAGCACTACTTCCTGAATTTCCGAAGCTTTGAACCCAGCATCTTTCAGAGCTTTTTTACATGGTTCTATTGTGTCATCAATCAATTTTGCCACTAAAGATTCTAATTTTGCTCTGGTTAATTTTATATTTAAGTGCTTAGGACCAGAACTATCAGCAGTAATATATGGTAGGTTAATATCAGTCTCTAATGTAGAAGATAATTCTTTTTTAGCTTTTTCTGCAGCTTCTTTTAAACGTTGTAAAGCTAAGGGATCTTTACGTAAATCCATACCGCTATCTTTTTTGAAATCATCAATTAGATAATCTAAAATTCTTGAATCAAAATCTTCGCCCCCAAGAAAAGTATTACCATTAGTAGATTTAACTTCAAATACCCCATTACCTATTTCTAAAATTGATATATCGAACGTTCCACCACCAAGATCGTAAACTGCAATGATTTTATTTTCAGCTTTATCAAAGCCATATGCTAAGGCCGCCGCCGTTGGCTCATTAATTATTCTTAATACTTCTAACCCAGCAATTTTACCAGCATCTTTTGTTGCTTGGCGCTGTGCATCATTAAAATATGCTGGTACGGTAATTACTGCTTGAGTTACCTTTTCACCAAGATAATTTTCAGCAGTTTCTTTCATTTTTTGTAAAATATATGCACTAATTTGACTTGGAGAATATTTTTCTCCTTTTACTTCAATCCACGCATCATTATTATTAGCTTTTATTATCTTATACGGAACAAGATCTTGATCTTTTTTTACCATAGGATCAGAAAAATCTCTACCTATCAAGCGTTTAATACCATATAAAGTATTTTCTGGATTGGTTACAGCTTGACGTTTAGCTGGGTCACCAATTAATTTTTCTCCACTACTACCAAACCCAACAATTGATGGAGTTGTTCTAAGACCTTCAGAATTTTCTATTACTTTTGGTTCTTTACCTTCCATAACCGCTACGCAAGAATTGGTAGTTCCCAAATCAATACCTATTATTTTACCCATATACACCTATTAATTTAAATTGAAAGAAACTTAATCTTATAGCATAAAATCAACATATACTTGTCTTGATATAATGTTTTATAATCTATTTTACAAGGGGGTATCAAAAAAATATAAACTTATTATTTTATAAATAATCAAGTTTATAGATAAATGAGATATATTGCTTGACATAAGAAATATATCTATATATAATGACTTTTGTCACGGATATTAGTGGCAAATAGCGATAATTTTAATTAATTTAATTAGGAAACTATATTTATGGCACAAGAGCAACAAATTCTTATTTTTAGTAAATTTTTGAAAGAATATACTGACAACTTAAACAATCAACTTTCTGCTACAATCTTGGGAGATCAAAATACCATAGAAAAATTTTCACATTCATCAACCGTGTATGGTTACATAGAAAATAATCGTTTTACTTGGGATGATCTTGAAATGACGAAAGAGCAATTTGCTAACTCCAACATGTCATTAGAGGAAGTTAAGCAATATCAAAATTTAATAAATGCACAAGTATTTGAAATATTAGGACAAAATCCTGATGATTTTCAAAAATTTTTAAAACAAAAATCAGGACAAAACTTTGATAATCAAGCTTTTAAGGATTGTTATGAAGAAATACTCGGATATACACCACTAGGCTATGAAAATGCTGTTGCAGTAAGACCTGCTATTGAGGTTGTAGTAAAACCTAGTATAAATGACTTGATAGATCAAATATTTACTATTAACGAGTTTTCTGGTGGTAATAGCCAAGTAATTCAGGAAATGTTAGCTAGTACTCCTGAACTATCAAGATTAGTAGAATTAAACCAAACTTATAAATATTTTCTTAATGAAGGAGATGATTATAGTGCAGCTACCTTATTATCAAATAATGAAACTTTTGCAGACCTGCTCGGTATGAATTTGTTAGATACATTAGACGTATAATATAGAATAATATTTTACGAATTTTTTAAATATTACAAAAGGTGCAGAATCGTTGAAAAGCGTTTCTTGCACCTTTTTTATTTTATAATTATTGCAAACCAAGACATAAATCAGATAATTGAGTTCTATATTGTTGCTTTCTAAGATACTTACTTTTTAGACTAAGATTTTCAAAATTTGTATTACTAGTTGGTAAATATTGACAAATAATTATCAATTCTTCATCAGTGATAAAGTGTCTTCTTGGTATATTTATTTGACTAGCTTGTTGCTCCCTATAGGCAGCCATAATCTTCATTTTATAGATAAAAGATGCAGAATGATTGTTAAACCGAACTTTTTGCCAAGCTTTCTCTGTATTAACAATATAATTTTCAACTTTTAATAAAGATTTAATTTGCTCATCATATTCATTCTGTAAATTATTATCTTTAATAGCTTGTTGTAATATTTTGTAAATCGGCTCTAAATGCTCAACATCTTTGATAGCATAGTTTAACATATTGGGGTGAATTGGACGTGTGAGCCAATCAGATCTTTGGCACGTTTTATCAATTTGAATTAGAAAAATTTTATAACATATATCAGCGTAACTTAAATATTTACCAAATTCACAAATATTTGCTGCAATTTGCGTATCAAAAACATTTTTTGGTAATTTCTTAAATAAATGATAAAAAATTTCAAAATCCTCTCTAGGGGCATGAAATATTTTAATAATTTTATCGTTTAAAAATATTTCATTAAGAGGTGCAAGATTTAAATTGCATAAAGTATCTATTATAACTTTATGTTTACTTGTCATAATTTGGATAATACTAAGCTGGGCGAAATAAGTATTTTTACGTAAAAATTCCGTATCAACACTGATAATAGGGCAATCCAGTAATTGTTGGCAAAAATCATTTAATGTCTTTTGATTATCGATAATAAGCATTTTTATATTCATTGATAATATTGTTATTGACTAGTATTTTTTATGGATCATCATAGAGATTTACATTAGTTGGCAACTAATAACAGTACTTGACCAGAATCAAGCTGAAGTTGCATTGCACCATCCTGACTTATTCCATTAAAAATTCCTTGAATTTTAGTATTTTTGTCGTTAATAGTAACAATCTGTCCCAAATTTTCCACATTTTTAAGCCAATATTGTCTTATTTTAGCAAATCCTTGCTCTTTCCATTTATTCAAATATTTTTCAAAATTAATCATTATTACATCTAACAAACTCTCTAAATCTTTTACTTCTATATTCTCATCGGATAAATTGGTTGTCAATTGTTCAACATTCAAAGGACTATGCTTAACATTTATACCAATTCCTATGGCAATGTAATGATTATTATTTATACTTATGGCTTCTAGCAATATACCAGATACTTTTTTCTTATTTATCAAAATATCATTTGGCCATTTTAATTTTATAGTTCTTTCCGCCACCTTATACGCCAAAGAGCTGATAGTTTTTAACACCACAACAGAAGTAACAAAAGATAATTGAGGTATATATACAAGGTCAATATTATGTTTTAATAATATAGTCAGATTCAAATTTCCTAAATTCGAGTACCAAATTTTTCCATTCCTCCCACGAGATGCTGTTTGATTTTTAGCTAAAATTACATAATTTTCATCAGGGCAAGTTTTCGCTATCCTAATGCCTTCGGAGCTAGTACTATCTAGCTCATCAAAAACCAATAAATTATATATACTACGCCAAGACATAAACACTTAAAGAGAATATTATACCACAAAACCAATCAAAAAAGAGAATGATAATAACATAATTATAGTAAAATAGCCGATCATTTTCAATCCATTATAGTTGCATTGTGACGACGTTGCTAACTCTGGTTGCAAATTATTCGAATCACCAAAAAAATACATATATTTTACTATTTTTAGATAATAAAAAGTAGCCATAACGCTAGTAATGATAGCCACGAATGCTAACATAAATTGTTTTTGCATGATTGCTTGGGAAAGGACATAATATTTACCAAAGAATCCTGCCAATGGTGGAATTCCTATCATAGAGAACATGATAATACTAATTGTAGCAGCTAAAGCTTTGTTGCTTGTTGCGATATTTTTTATGTCGTCAAAAGTTGCAGTGTCCGATTTTTTACCTAGTAAGGCTATTAAACAAGCAAAAAACCCTGTAACTCCAGTAGCATAAATAATGATATATAATATTGCAACTTGGTTGCCTTTTGGAGTGTTAAGAGATACGCTCATTAGGACATAACCAATATTTAAAATAGTGCTGTAACCCATTAGTCTTTTTAGTGAATTTTGCTGGGTAGCACCAACTGCCCCCACTAACATTGACAATATTGCAGTAATTTTTACTAAATCTATTGAAATCTGCTTATAGTTACAAGCTACTAAGCTTATCACGTTAATTAGAACTATCACATTACCAATTTTTGAAGGGGTGGCGAAATAGTTGACTGATGGAAGGGGCGAACCCTCATACACATCTGGCGTCCAAATATGTAAAGGGACACTAGATAATTTAAAGAAAATTCCACTTAAGAATAGTAATAAACCTACTATTAGCCCAATATTGGGTTGTGATGATTGATTAAATTTGTGTAAAATATCACTATAATTTAAACTACCACCAAAACCATAGATAAAAGATAAGCCCAGTAACATCAGGCAACTAACTAAAGAGCCAAGAATGAAATATTTTAATGCCCCTTCTGACGACTTCAGATTATTTAAACTAAAACCAGCCAGTACGTAACCTATTAGTGCTTGTAACTCCATACTGCAAAATAAAAGTAGGAAATTACGAGATGATATAGCAATAAAAACACCAAGAGTGGATAGTAATGTTAAGGTTATGAATTCTGACTTAAATTCTTCATTAGTTACTCTACAATAATCATGGTAAATAATAATTGTAATTATTGTGAAGAATAATACTATTGCTTTATAGATGTTTATAATGTCATTACTAGCAAATGAATTACTAAATCCAATTGTATCATGGTGTAAACTTTGAAAAGTAACCAATAATAATATTGATGATAATAATATAGTAGCATTGACAATTATCTTCGCTTTATTACTAAATAATAAAGCTGAAAGCTGAAAAAATAGTGCTGTTAAGGTAAGTACTAGCTCAGGTAAAATTATTACAAATTGGTTAAAAATTAGATTTATCATTCATTTTATGGTTATATAATTATAGGCTAAAAATTAGTATTTTTGATATAGAATTTATAGTAAAGTAGAATTTTAATTACAACAAACATTGCTATAGCTTTAAATTGCTAATCCAGCGAAGTTCCTTTTCCAAAATTTCAAACCGAATTTTTTCACTTTCTTGATCTAGTTCTGCTTCTGGAATTAGAGAAGCACCTTTAAACTCAAAACCATGAAAATTAATTTGTAATTTATCGCATATTTTTTGTACTGATTCAAGATTTTCTAAGATATCATCAATAAATATTATCGCTTTAGGATAATATTTTGCCTTATGTAAGATACTTTCTAGTACAGATCCTTTATCAACGTCGGCAGTAAGAATAACCCCTTCCTTGATTATAGGGATGCCACAACCAATATGTAGTTCCTCAATGAATATTTCTTCCTTAATAGGGCTAGATTTCATAAAATCTATATTAATATTTTTTAGTTCTTCCAAACGCCAGCTGGTAAAATCCTCAATAACGCCAGATTGCCCTGTATATAATTTTGTTAAGGCAGCCGTTGGAATTTCCATTTCTTCCAATTTATTTAATATGTTGATTATCTCAGAATCGACTAAACGAACGGTTCGATCCTTTAAAATAATACTATGGAGCAAATTTCTTTGTGCTTTAGTGAGACGTTTTTTTCTTTCAAGCAACAATTCCCGTCTATAAGGATGAGTTATACGATATTCATCATGTTCCATAATTAGAACATCATCTACATCAAAGAGGACTAGGCTACTCTGATCTAAAGTGGGAACTAGCATTGATAGTTCTACAAAGTCGAATATTGTACTGATTTTGCTAAATTTATTTTTATTCATATATAAAAATTATTAATTAAATTTAAAAGGGATTTCCAACTATTCTTAGTATACTCTTATTATTATATAATTTCACTTAATTTCAAGATATATATTAACTTTACTCATATAGAAAATTCTCCCATCATTAGGCTTTCATGATTTTGATTGAAATAACTAATAATATTAGGCAGATCAGAAATATCTCTATATTCAATATCCATAAATTTATCCGCATCTGGCAAGTGATTTATCTTGTTCTGATTTTACGGCTTTTTGGTATAATCTTTCATGATATATTGCTTTTAATACGATAATGGATTGGTTATCTTCATGTATATTTTTCATATAATTAGCTTATTTTTAAAAAATTATGATTATTTTACTAAAATTAGTTCTTCCAATGAATTAGTAATAATAGATAATTCATCTTGTCTTGCAAGTCTATGATCTCCATTTTTTATTAATTTTATTACTACCATGTCACTAGTAATTTTTTCCACCAATTGAGTAGAAATATTATATGGTACGTCAACATCTTTCATTCCATGAATCAAATGTATTGGTGCTGAAAGAGCGATAGTGTCTAAATTTAATAATAAGTGATTTCTAGCTTCAAGTATTAACTGATAACTAATTGGATATTTATCATTGCAATTAGTTCCAGTAATCTCAAGATGTTTTTCTTGCTCCATTTGTTTTTTTTGCGACTTAGTCAAATTTTTCCAAATGGATTCTTCGGTAAAATCTACAGCTGACGCCAAACAAATAAGACTGGTGATTTTATTAGGAAATTTCATCGCCGCCAAAATAGCTAGCCAAGCCCCCATACTTGAGCCAACTAAGATAGTTGGTTGGTCTGCTAGACGCTCTAATACTATCTCAAGTCCATTGAGCCAAGAGCCAATCGTCTCCTCAATAAAGTTACCTGAAGAGTTTCCGTGACCAAAATTATCAAAAGTGATAAAGTTATAATCAGCTTTTTTACAATAATTAGCCAAAAACAATGATTTTGTACTATTCATATGCGACATTAAGCCATGCAAAAAAATCACGGAAGGCATATTTTTTTGAGTACTTAAATATTTATTGAAAGCAATGAATTTATTCCTTTCAATATTTAGTATATGGTATAATGTATCCATTTAAATATTATGCGTAAAAATTAATGACTCAACTAGATTTGACCAAAAGATACTATAAACCAACAATTTTGCAAGTAGTTCCTGCTTTGTTTTGCGGTGGAGTAGAAAGAGGAACAATTGAAATATCCAAGATGCTAAAAACAGTAGACTACAATATCATCGTAGTCTCATCTGGCGGTACATTAGTGGAAGAATTAACAATAAGTGGGATACTGCATATTCATATGAATTGTAACAGTAAAAATCCTTTTATAATATGGCAAAATGCCAAAAAATTGGCTACGATAATCAAGGAACATAAAGTAGACATAGTACATGCAAGATCTAGAGCCCCAGCTTGGAGCTGTTATATTGCAGCAAAAATAACTAAGATCAAATTTATTACAACATTTCATGGTATATATAACATCTCTAACTTTCTTAAACATTTTTATAATAATGTGATGCTTAAGGGTGATAGAACTATAGCAGTATCCCAATTTGTAAAACAACATATATTAGCCAATTATACAGTCCCAGAAAATAAAATTGTCGTGATAAATCGTGGTGTAGAGTATAGGTATTTTGATCCACAAAATCTTGATGAAGCAAAATTACAAAAATGCAAAAAAAAATATGGTATCACTAAGGATACTCCAATAATATTATTACCAGCAAGAATGGTAAGTTGGAAGGGTCATATTGCACTAGTAGAAGCACTTAGCAAACTAAGAGACCTAAACTTTTATTGTTTAATGGTTGGAGATTTATCTAAACATCCAAATTTTACGCATCGAGTAAAAAACCTCATAAATTCGTTGAAATTGCAAAGCAAAATCCAAATTTTTGGCAATGAGCTTGATATGATTAATCTTTATGGAATTTCAGATATAGTATTATCTACTTCCATCGAGCCAGAAGCATTTGGAAGAACTGTAACCGAAGCTCAATCCATGAATAAATTAGTAATTGCCACAAATATAGGTGGAGCTATTGAGACAGTATCGGATAAAAAAACTGGTTTTCACGTTAATCCGAACGATCCAAATGATTTAGCAGAGAAAATCGCACATTGTTTATCTATTTTAGGCACTAGTGAAGCAAACATAATTCAACAAGCCGCAAGAAAAGAGGTGATTGAGAAATTTTCACTTGATTTTATGCTTACCAAAACTTTAGACCTATATAAGGAATTGCTTAATATAGATCTAAAGTAGCCTTGTAACAACAATAATAATTTTTAGCTAAGCATCTCCTGTAACTTAGCAATATCGATAATCAACCCATCATTAGTTGCTTTTATGCGTACCGTAGAACCGCTAGAGATATTACCTGACAAAATCATTTTAGCGAAATTATTTTGTAACTCTCGTTGAATAACTCTTTTCAATGGTCTAGCTCCAAACATTGGGTCGTACCCTTTATCAGCAAGATAATCTATTGCTGATTCAGCAAATATCAACTTAATATTTTGTCGTAAAAGGATTTGGTTTAAAGTATCTAGCTGTATTTTAACAATTTCACGTATATCTGTGCGACCAAGTTTATGAAATAAAATAATCTCATCAAGCCTATTTAAAAACTCTGGCTTAAACGTGGCTCGCACATATTGCATCACTTGATTCTTGATTTCTGCTTCGTCATCTTCTTGTGTTTGATTAATCAATATTTCCGAGCCAAGATTTGACGTGAGAACGATGATAGTATTTTTAAAACTGACAGTTACCCCTTGACTATCAGTTAAACGACCTTCATCCAAGATTTGTAACATAATATTGAAAATATCTGGGTGAGCTTTCTCTACTTCATCAAATAAAATTACCTGATAAGGTCTCCTACGCACTGCTTCTGTCAACACTCCACCTTGCTCATAGCCAACATAACCTGGAGGGGCTCCAATCAAACGAGAAATAGAATGTTTTTCCATATATTCAGACATATCAATTCTGAGTATAGCATTACGATCGTTAAACAAAAACAGTGCCAAGGCTTTAGTTAATTCAGTTTTACCAACACCAGTTGGACCAAGAAATAAAAAAGATCCAAGAGGTCTGTTAACATCTTGTATCCCAGCACGAGAGCGACGAACCGCATCGCTTATCCCTCTAATTGCCTCATCCTGTCCTATTACTGAATGGCGAAGTTTATCTTCCATTACTAAAAGCTTTTCACGTTCACTTGATAGCATTGTATCAAGTGGTATGCCAGTAATTTTGGATATTATAATAGCTATATCATTCTCTGTTACAACTTCTTTTGATATTTTATCCGCTTCTCCTTCCATCGCGTGTTGAAGCTTTCTAGTTAAATCAGGAATAACACCATATTTTAATTCGCTAGCCCTTGCAAGATCTGCACCTCTTTCGACTCTTTCCAACTCTAATTTAGCTTTTTCTAACTCTTCTTTTAATTTTTGCTCGATATGTATTTTGGATTTTTCAGCTTGCCAAATAGCACTCATATCATATGAAGTAGATTCCAGCTTTTTTAACTCTTCTGTTAGGTGTAGCATCTTCTTTTTCGAATGTTCATCTTTTTCTTTCTTTAAAGCCCCAAGCTCTATTTTTATTTGAATGATCCGACGATCCAGTTCATCCAGCTCTTCTGGTTTACTGGATAATTCTATTTTTAATCGGCTACATGCTTCATCTATCAAGTCAATTGCTTTATCTGGTAAATAACGATCAGTAATATATCTATTGGACAAAGTACTAGTAGCAACTATAGCACTATCAGCAATTCTAACACCATGGTGCAATTCATACTTATCCTTAATACCCCGTAAAATTGAGATAGTATCTTCCACAGTTGGTTCACTCACGTACACTGCTTGAAATCTTCGAGCAAGAGCAGCATCTTTTTCAATATATTTACGGTACTCGTCTAAGGTTGTAGCACCAATGCAGTGCAATTCCCCTCTAGCAAGCATTGGTTTGAGTAGGTTGGAAGCATCCATGGCACCATCTGTTTTACCCGTTCCCACTAAGAGGTGCAATTCATCAATAAATAAAATAATCTCTCCTTTAGATTCTTTTATTTCATGCAATACGGCTTTAAGACGCTCTTCAAACTCCCCACGATATTTAGCTCCAGCAATTAATGCTCCCATATCAAGCTCGATAATGCGACAATTAGCTAGCGTTTCTGGAATATCTCCTCCAAATATCCTTTGGGCTAACCCCTCTATTATTGCTGTTTTACCTACTCCTGGTTCTCCTATCAGCACAGGGTTATTTTTCATTCTTCTTGATAGGACTTGAATAGTTCTTCTGATTTCCTCATCCCGACCAATTATCGGATCTAGTTTACCTATCTCTGCAAGCTCAGTTACATCTCTGCCGTATTTTTTTAAGGCGTCATAACTATTTTCTGAAGATTCACTGTCAGGCTTCTTTCCCTTTCTTAATTGGATAATTGCTGTATTGATTTTTTTATCGGTCAGTGAATTGGCTGTTAAAATCTTCCCAGCCACTGTTTTATCAAACGATAATGCTTCAAAAATTCTCTCAATAGTTACAAAAGTATCGCCGTTATCTTTAGCTATTGCTTCAGCTTTTTCAAGTAATTTCAACGTTTCTGACGATAAGTAAAGCTGCCCTCCTCCCTCTACTTGTACTTTTGGAATTTTGTTTAACTCTATAACTAATAATTTTTTTATCTCTTGCGAATCAGCACCTAAGATATTTATAAGATTAGCCACCACTCCACTATCCTCATCTAACAAACTCATCAGGACATGTATTGGTAAAATTTGTTGGTGATCATTTTTCGCAGCTAAGCTTTGCGCATTAGAAATAACAGACCTTGCATATGCAGTAAATTTTTCTATATTCATTTCGATTACCTCGCAAATTTTTAAACTATTCGTTCATTCAAATTCAATTAAATCTTTATTGCTTTAGTATAATATATCTATAGAACTTTACAGTCTAGTAATATTTGGTTTTGGATTTTAAATATCTCTGCAATTGCAGTTTTAGCTAATTTTAACATAGAATTAAATTGTTCTTCCGAAAATGGCTCTTTTTCCCCCGTCCCCTGAATTTCTATTATATTACCATTACCTGCAAAAACAAAATTTGCATCTACCTCCGCTTCACTATCCTCTAAATAGTCTAGATCTACTATTGCTTCTCCTTTATATATACCACACGAGATTGCAGCCACTTGATTAATTAAAGGATTAGTTCTTAAAATTTTTCTCGACATTAATGATCTAATAGCTAAATGAAGGGCAATATAGCTACCAGTAATAGCTGCCGTTCTAGTTCCACCATCAGCGTTGATGACATCACAATCAATAATAATTTGCCTTTCTCCCAAAGCCTGCAAATCAACCACAGTACGCATTGATCTTCCTATTAATCTTTGAATTTCATGCGTTCTGCCTGATTGTTTCCCTTGTGTTGACTCACGTTTCATGCGTTGATTGGTTGAAGATGGAAGCATAGAATATTCAGCATTGATCCAACCTTGATTTTTTCCACGCAAAAATGGTGGCAAATTCGTCTCATAGTTTGCACTACATATGACATGCGTATTACCTATTTTAATAAGGCAAGAGCCATCCGCATTTACTAATACTGATGGTTCAACAGTAATATTACGCAATTGGTGGTTTTTTCTTTTAGAAGGTCTCATTGGTTATTAATAGTTAAAATTTACTTGAAAATATAGAGTACATACTATATATCTAAGAGAAGAAAATGTTGCAAGAGAAAAGGCTATAAATATGGAAAATTTACAAGAAAATAGTAATCTTAACCCAGATATTCAAAATGATGAAGCAAAAAATTGTGATATTGCTGATACTCAAATATTGCAAGACTATCAGAAACAAAATGCTGAGTTAAAGAATCAAATCGAACTTCTGCAAGATAAATTATTAAGATCTCTAGCTGAATCTGAAAATATAAAAAAACGTTTGGAAAAATCAATCGAAGATACTAGAGATTATGCAGTTTTTGCTTTTGCTAAAGATTTGTTAAGTGTTAGCGATAATCTCACTAGAGCATTGCAACATAAACCTGAAAATTTAGAAGGTGGTTTGGCAAATGTTATAGAGGGTATAGAAATGACTAGAGGGGAGCTAACTAGCCTATTTAAAAAACATGGTTTGGAGTTAATAGATCCTTTGTTGGGTGAAAAATTCGATTGTAATATACATCATGCAGTTTCACATATACCATCAGATGAATATGAGCAAGATTGTGTAATAGCGACAATGCAATCTGGTTATAAAATTAAAGATAGATTAGTTCGACCTGCTATGGTTCAAATATCAAAAAAAACTAATTGATGCGTTCAAGTAATCAATAATAGTAATTTATAAAAGGAGACTTTTGGATAAAGTATTTTTTTGGGTTGTAGCTACTGGTATTATTATTACAGCTTTGACTTTAATTTCTAGTGTATTAATGCCCTTTTTAGTCTCTGGGATTATGGCCTATGCTTTGCATCCAGCAATTGATAATTTATTATTGCGATATAGGTTACCAAGATCTATCACTGTACTAGCAATTTCTTTGCTATTTTTTAGTATTTTTACAATAATTGCAATTATTGTGATACCTATAATATATCAGCAATTGGCTTTGTTGATTAGTGAAATTCCTATTTATAAAAATTACTTACAAACCGAGCTTTTACCCAATATTACGACGAAAATATATTCAATAGATCCAAATATTGCTGATAAGTTCAAAACTTCTATGGGAAATTTTATTAATAGTATATTTTTTCTAATCACTAATCTTGTTGATAATATTTGGCATTATACTGTAGTAACGGTTAAGTTATTAGTCTCAACTTTATTAATACCGCTAGCATTATTTTATTTTTTACGAGATTGGTCGAAAATGTCAAATAATATAACTAATTTATTACCTACCAAAAATAAGCAAAAAATACAAAATATAATATCTTCAATTAATGATTCATTGTCCGCATATCTAGTAGGACAATTAAATGTCTGTTTATTATTATCAATTTATTATGCAATTTCTTTATCAATTATCGGAGTCAATTTCAGTTTATTATTAGGAGTTATCTCAGGTATTTCGGTGATCATACCATTTATAGGAATTTTAATATCTTTTTCTATTACAATGATTATTAGTTATTTTACTTTAGGTATGGGAGGTAAATTATTTTATGTAATGATTATATATTTTATCGGTGCAATTTCTGATAGTTATATTTTAACTCCCAAAATTATAGGAAGCAAAATTGGCTTACACCCACTTTGGGTAATATTTGCAGTTCTAGCACTTGGTAATCTATTCGGATTTATTGGCATATTTTTTGCTATACCTATTGCTGGTATAATAAAAGTTTTATTGTCAGCCTCTATCGATAGTTATAAATCTAGTAAATTTTATAATAGTTAAAATATATTTATAATGTATGACAAACTCTAAGCAATATACATTACCTTTATTTGATGAGGATATGTATATTTTAGATGATTTTATCACTTCACTTTCCAATCAGGTTGCATTGGATGCGATAAAAAAATGGTCTATATCTTGGGGATGCAATCCATTTGAGTTTGTTTTATTGATTCATGGTTCACCATCATCAGGAAAAACATATCTTACCAAAATATGGCAAAATTTATCGGGTGCATATTTGATAAAAAATGATTCAGATATTATTAGCGAAGAACATATACAATGTTATAAAGCTTTTATTATTGAAGATATAGAATTGTGGGACGAACAAAAAGCGTTACATTGTTTTAATCTAATTAGTGAGTATCGTAAATATTTACTAATTACTACGAAAAATTCAGTTAATAATTTTGCATTACAAGATCTATCATCAAGGATCAACTCTGTGATAAAATTAGAAATAAAACGACCTGATGACGAATTAATGAGGATTTTAATATTCAAACATTTTTCGGATCACGCAGTGATAGTATCAGATAATGTCATTGAATATTTATTAATTATCCTTCCACGGCAATTTGATCAAATAATAAAATCATTGAAAGCAATAACGCATTTTGCTTTAGTTCATAAAAAAGCTATCACTATTTCTCTTATCAAACAAGTATTAAACTAACGATGATAATTAAGATTTTTCAGTCTTTGACCAAACTGGAGAAAGAATTTTTGTTAAGAACTCTCGGTGTTTTTGTAATTCTTCTTTAGTTGGTTTTATTACTATATTATTACCTTTGTTTATTGTTGTATTTTTAGTCACTAAATGAATATTTTGTTCTTTTTTATTATTAATATCAAAACTCACCTGTCTGCCCCCAGTGAGTTGTACATATACTTCAGCGAGCAATGTCGCATCTTTTAAAGCACCATGCAACTGACGAGCAGAATTATCAATTTTATATCTTTTACATAAAGCGTCGAGGCTAGCTCGCATCCCTGGAAACATTTTTCTAGCAATTGCTAAAGTATCAATTGCAGAATCTAATTCTATTAATTTTATTGACGATCTATTCAGTAGCGATAATTCATGATTAATAAACTTAATATCGAATGTGGCATTATGTATAACAAGTTTGCTATTATCAATAAAAGTTAACAAATCATCTACAATATCTCCAAAAAGAGGTTTGTCTTTTAAAAATTCACTAGAGATACCATGTATTCTGTAAGCTTCAGTTGGCATATCACGTTTTGGATTAAGATAAAAATGAAAATGCTTACCAGTTAAAACCTTATTAATCATCTCAATCGCACCAATTTCAACGATTCTGTGACCTTCTTGCGGTTCTAAACCAGTTGTTTCAGTATCTAAAATTATTTCTCTTAATCGATGCACGATAGTATCCCTATTAGTTGAGTTATTTGTTTACCCACATCAGCTAAATTAATGTCAGTATTTATAGCAAAATCAGCTTTTTCTACTTTGATCTTTTGTGATAATTGAATTTGAGCAATTTTAGTGTAAGCTGAAAAATTATATGATTCTCTGGTCATTGCTCTTTTTAGCCTAGTGTCTTCTGAACAAAATGTTGTAACATAAAAATCAAAATATTTATCAAATCCTGCTTCAAATAGCAAAGGAATTTCAGCAAATATAATTTCTTTTTGGTGATTATGTTCTTTAAAAATAGATAGTGCTAACCACAAATGGATGAATAAAATTTTGTAATTTACTTCTTGCTAAATCATTATTATAAATTAACTCGGCAATTTTTCTTTTATCAAAAATTTTTAGTTCAGGTAGCAGGCTTAAAATTTTATTTTGTATTTTGGTATCTTGATATAAATCTTTAATATATTCATCGGCTGAAAAGGTGCTGAATCCTAAAGTAGCTAAATAATGTAATACAACACTCTTGCCCGAAGCGTAACTACCAGTGATTCCTACGCAGATCATTTACGTAACTATTTAATTCATACCACAAAGCTAATAAATAAATTATATTTATTAGCTAATTCGCAAACATTCTGAGGATCAATAATAATGACTTTATTTTGTTGCATGGACACTCCTTTATAGCCATAAATAGCCAAATTCTCTATTGTTTTTAAACCTATTGTAGGTATATCAATCTTATCATTTTGAGAATTTTTCATCATCTTAACAAGCACTCCCCCAGTAGGATTTTTACGCAAAACAGTACATCTTTTTATTAAATTATCTGTACCTTCGGCAGCTTCAATACCTAAAATATAACCATCTTCGACAATTACTGATTGTCCAACATCCATTTCCCCTATTTTATTTAAGAGTTGTACCCCTAATTTAATATCGATAATATCTTGCGAAGATGGAATTACCTTTGTGATAATATTATTATTCCCATTCAATATTTCATAGCTAGAAATTATTGTAAAACCTTCCTGTATTAAAAAATTGGAGATGATAGTTAAAACCTTATCGTCTCCAAGAAATTTCTGTTTTAATATGCAAGCAAGTAGTGCAGAACCAATTAAATCAACTTTAATAGATCTTAGATTTGGACGATTCACACCGCCAGCAAAGATTAGATTTGTGACATTATGTTTGCGAAAATATTTAATTATTGCACCAACCATGCCAATTTTAAAAAATTCATGAGAGAAATTTTTATATAAATCACTCTGAACACTTGCATCTTCCAAAATGGCTATATAACATTGCCCCCCTTGCTTGACAAAATTTTCTGCTAGTGAGATTGGCAATAAGCCATTTCCAGCTATAATCCCAATTTTAGGTACTTGCATTATTACGATTAGATTGTTTCGGTTGACAAAATGTGCTACTAGTATCCTGCTTTAAAAAATCAATAATCTGTTCTACGATAGAATTACCTAAATATTTTTTAGAGATAAGTTCAACTCTTTCAGTAAATAGACCTTCCCCCATAAAGATTTCCTCCACCGCTTTTAAAGAATCCAAGGTTTCTTTACTGTCAAATCCTCTCCTCTTCATCCCTACTAAATTTATGCCTTCAAGAAACGCCCTTTCATTTGTCGCCAACCCAAACGGAATCAAATCTCTACTCAGTCCAGATAAGCCTCCTACCATCGAATGTGCCCCTATTCGTACAAATTGCAGCACGGCTGAAAGCCCACCTATAATAGCAAAATCTCCAACTTTTACATGACCGCCTAGGCTAACATAATTAGCAAAAATTACATTATTTCCAATTATACAATCATGTCCTATATGTACCCCTACCATAAATAAACAATTATTACCTACCGACGTAACCATCCCACCATTCTTAGTACCAGCTTGAATAGTCACATATTCTCTGATAATATTATTACTTCCTATAATTACTTCTGATTTCTCCCCCTCATACTTAACTATTTGAGGAGGTTGCCCAATTGAGGCAAAGGGGTATATAACGGTATTAGCACCTATTTTAGTTCTACCTTCAATCACCACATGCGACTTCAGTTCAACATTATCAGCCAATAATACTTCTGAGCCGACAATGCAAAAAGGACCTATTTTGACATTTTTACCAATTTCAGCTTTCGGCTCTATTATAGCAGTCGGATGTATATTTTGAGAATTTATCATTAATTCCTATCTTTAACCATTGCAGTAAATTTACTCTCGGCAGCTAGCTGTCCATCAACTTTAGCATTACTTGAAAATTTCCAAACAGATCCCCTATTTTGCTCAATTTTTGCGTAAATATGTAAAGTATCACCTGGCTCTACAATTTTACGAAATTTTGCCTCTTCAATGGACATAAAAAATACTTCCTTATTTTTTAGAGAATCCATCGATTTCGCTACCAAAATAGCCGAAAGCTGAGCCATAGCTTCAATGATTAAAACTCCTGGCATTACAGGTTTTGTAGGAAAATGACCAGTAAATTGTGGCTCATTGCAAGTAATATTTTTAATACCAATAATTGAATCATTCAACTTAAATTCTAGCACCCTATCTATCAATAAAAATGGATAACGATGGGGTAACATTTCCATAATGTCCGTGATATTAATTATCATTTCTCTCCCTTATTTGTAAATTTTTCATGATTATTGACTGTTTATGCCATTCCCTAATCGGTATCGCTGGATAGCCGCCTACGGCCACTCCTTGATCAATATTCTTCACAACTCCAGATTGTGCTGCCACTTGGGCTTTATCACCTATTATTATATGACCTGATATTCCTACTTGCCCACCAATAATACAATATTTTCCTATCTTGGTACTACCTGAAATTCCTGATTGAGCTGCTATAATTGTCCCCTTCCCTATTACTACGTTATGACCTATTTGGACTAAATTATCTATTTTACATAAATCCTCTATCACAGTATCACTCACGGAGCCACGATCAATAGTAGTATTACTACCTATTTCAACTTCATTGCCTATTCTTACTATACCAGTATGAAAAATTTTCTTATGAATATCCTTATCTGTTGCAAAACCAAATCCATCCTGCCCTATTCTAGCTCCAGATAAAATTATTACATTGTTACCCACTATACTATAACTTATTGAAACATTTGAATGTATAAAGACTTCATTTCCTAACTTAACACCATAATCTATAGCAGTACCAGATTCAATAATACAATTATTACCTATTACTACATTATCTTCAATTACAACATTATGGCCTATATAGCAATTATCCCCTATAGTAGCAGAATCAGAAATATAAGCAGATTTCATCACTTTATTAGGATAAGATTTTGCCTTAGTATAAAATAGATCAATTAATTTTGCGTAAGCAAGATAGGGATTTTTGACTTTTAATAGAATTATCTTATCATTACATTCTAAGGAAAAATCATTCGGCACTATACAACAACACGCCTTAGTGCTTTGAAATTGATTAATATATTTGTGATTACTTAAAAAACTTATATCGCTGAAATTTGCATCTTCTAATGATTTGACATCATAAATTAATAAATCATCATATTCATAAGGGCAAACCGCTGGCTCAATATCTAATAATTTTACAATATCAGCTAACCTATAAGGAGCTAATTTTTTATAAAAACTTCGTGCTATCATAGTGATTTAATTCGTATAAAATAATAGAAACATGTAGATTATTAGAACTAGTTCAACAAGCTTCTACACTACCCTAACTAACCAATGATTTTAGCATATTTTATTATTATAAACAATAGTTTTAAAACTACTCTCCTTATAGCCTTTTAAACTATATACCTTTATTTTGCACTATTGCGTTTAATTTATAATAATATTAAGTAATATACTCGTTATTATAATAAATATCTTGCTTATTGTAATGATATTTACTATAGTGACTAATTCTTCAAATACAAAATATTTTTTAAATTTTTATAGGAGCTAATAATTATGGAATCTGCATATAATCAAGATAACCAAGAACTGTCAAATGCAGAAAAAATTCAAATCATACTCAATAACCTAGAACTATCAAATGCAGAAAAAATTCAAACCATACTAGATATAGATGATATACCCAATGAGGAAAAAGCTCAAGCAATAGTAAATATGGCAGGTTTGTCTAATCAAGAAAAAATTACAATATTACTTCCTAATTACAATGAGATAAAAGATACTTATAAAGAGCAACTACTCAAGATTAAGACGCAAGATAGTAATATCAAAACTTTAGAGAAACAAAAGAATGATTTATTTTTTCAACAGGTTGCCCCTCGACAAAATGAAAAAGATCTATTACACGAAAAGATAGAAAAAAAATACGTAGATATATTAAAGTTGCAAAATGAAATTAACACAATAGATCTAGCACTCCCCCCCCTCCATAGAGAAATTCTGGACAGGCAAAAAACATTAGATCAATTGTATATACAAAATTTGTTCAATCAAGAAAAAATTGTAATATCACTTCCTGAGTACAAGCAAGATAGTAATATCAAAACTTTAGAGAAAGAAAATAATGATTTATATTTTAAACTCATTGCCCCTCGACAAGATAGAAGAGATCTATTACACAAAGAGATAGAAGCAGAATACGTAAATATATTCAAGTGGAAGGATGAAATTAAAACAATAAATCTACAACTCCCCACCCTCCATACAGAAGTTCAGCACTTGCAAAATACAGTAGATCAATTGTATGAACAAAAGGATCAAGAATCATTTACACTCCAACAAATAGAAGAACGGGGCGTTAATTTTAGAGATATATTAGAACTATTAGGATACCAATCTGATACGGATAGTGAATCTGATACAGATAGTGAAGTTGCCTCAACAAATTCATCCCAAGATTCACAGGAGCAAATATCTTTAATCCATGATGCTTTGGAGGGACATGGATTTTTATCAGACGCTTCATCAGAACAACTATTAGGTAATAATGGGCAATATAATGATGACGATAATGAATCACCAATATTGGGTAATAATGGGCAATATAGCGACGCAGATAGTGAATCATCAATATTAGGGGATCAGCAATTTATTAATGAAGATTAATAATATTTTGATTAAATAAATCATCACGTTTTAATTATATTATTAGGAGCTTATCTAAATCCGATAAGTCTCCTATCTTTTATTGACCAACTAATTTTATACATATATTAAAAAATTGAACAATAACTTAGACAGCTAGAAGAATCTTCCCCAATAATATTATATTCCTGAGTCTATTTTGTCATTTCTTGCGCATTATTTTCTCCATTAGAAGCACTAGATATAAATAATTCATCAGCTTCGCCATTAAAATAGTTAAATGTTGAAAAATGGTAATTTGATCTTAGCCCAAGCCAAATCTGATGTAGCAATTGGTATATCTTGAGTTGAATATTTTATATGAACCATGTGCATGACTTTAATCCATTTCTTCGCTTCAAGATCAAGAGCACTACAATCTACTATCTCCATCAATTCTTTGCAAGTCTCATCACCTAATTTATTTCCGATATTAATAAATAATCTATATTCAGTACCTCGAGTTTTTAACATATCACTATGCACAACAACAAGAAGTGGCAAGCATCTAGAGCTAAATACATTGAGATAGTGACAAAGTTAATGATAAATGTTATTATAATAATAAAATCATTAATGGAGCATATCAAATGACGAGATCCTATCCTGACGAATTAAGAACAAGAGTAATAGAGGCTTTAAGCAAAATGACGATAACGCAAGTAGCCCAAATATTTCAATTAAGTAGATGGACTATATATAAATGGAAAGCTATTAAGGACAAAACTGGAGAGAT